>JAEEGL012099886.1_pt1 | contig 16048 bp, 4 predicted proteins | sample 9134231 | NCBI WGS metagenome assembly JAEEGL01 (sample SAMN16246548, study PRJNA631951) | gut metagenome | biome: gut microbiome; feature: rumen; material: fiber-attached | host: Bos | place: Iran: Karaj | collected 2018-10 | reverse complement strand
TACACGCACAGAATCCGTCAGAAATGGTCTTGCTGCTTTAACTAATAAGGCTAAGTCCGATGATTTGATTATTGTGCATGATGGGGCGAGGTGCTTTGCTGAGAGGGAGCTTTTCCAAAGAGTTATTGAGGTTGCAGAGCGGACTGGTGCAGCTACTGCTGCAGTTCCTGTAGTTGATACAATGAAATTTGTAAAAGATGGTGTAATCACGGGTGAAGTAGATCGTACCTCGTTGTGGAGTATTCAAACTCCACAGATCTTTCGCTACGATATCCTATCTAAAGCGTATCAAGGCGATGTTCAAGCAACTGATGATGCTTCTCTAGTTGAAAAGATTCAACCGGTACAGGTTGTTGAGGGCAGCCGTTTTAATTTTAAATTGACAACTCAGGATGACTTCAAGTTGGCAGAAGCATTAATTGGCAGAATAGATCCTTGCTGAATAATACTTAGCTGCATTCATGTCGTCTGATAGCAATCCTAAGGTAAAGGGTTGCTCATCTCCTGGCTCTAAATCAAAGTGCCGTACAGACTCTCTTCCTTGTAACTCATTAATCATCTCTGGTGAGAATGATTCAACTCTCGTTTTGACTAAGGTTGCACCAGCATTAACCTTTAGAGCAGAAACCTTTTGTCCTCCAGCATCGAAGCCTAAGCCTTCAAGGACAACTTCCTTAAAGCTGCGTTCCGTATGATTTTGCAGTGTACCTGAAATAAGGTGGACAATCTCTCCAGATTGCAGGGCTACTCTCTTAAAACTGATGTTCGACAGTATTAAACCTGGCGGTGGGACTTTTTGAGTTGAAGGTAAAAAGGAACGTAATAAGCCAGTATCATTAAATGGTGTTTGGACGAGATATACACTAGCCACTGCAAGAGCTATTAGTAAAATTAGATATGGAGCAGCAAAAACAAAGGTCGAAAACCAACGGTTTGGCTCTCGTCCAGGTATCTCTGTTGCTATCGCATTTGTACTACTCTGTAGCGGCTCCCTATAGGTAAAATTTTCAACTTTAGGGTTAAAGTCCAGATCAAAATTGTTGGGTTTCCTATCGGTAACTGGCTTGGAGTCAAAATTGAGTGGCAGCTGAACACTTTCACTCTTTACATCAGTTTTTTGTTTTGTTTGTATAATTTCCTTAGGGACTGTAACGTCTATCTTCCTTTCAATATTTGCAGTAATGTCGAACTCATTTTTCTTTTTGGGTTGAGAAATATCCCAATCTAAGCTCGTGTCTACCCCCGTATCTTCTTGCCATTGTTTTCCTTGTAAAGAAGATGCTTGGAAGTCGAAATCAGTGTTATTCTCATCAAAAGAAAAATCAAATTGATCTGCTGCCTTTTCCGGACGAGGCTCCTGAGCGGCATTCGAAGGTTCTGAAACTTTATAAGGACGCCACTCTGCTTCTTCTGCTCTAAACGTCAAATCACATTGCGAGCAGTGGAAACGGGGAGGTTCATGTCCTTCAAGACCTGAAACATCAATCGAGAAAAGGGCTCTACAACGAGGGCAACGTACAGTATACCGCTCCGGATTACCGATAGCCGTTTTTTGCTTTGCCTTTTGCCCAGAACCAACACTGAAGCCGTAACCAGTCATAATGGAACACCCCTTTGCCGCTAACTTTAAGTAACTTGAATTTAGAATATTTTTTTGAAAAACAACAGTAGGAAAATCGAATATTTATAGATTTTTTTTAGCCGACGAAGGGGCTAAAGGTAAAAAAGTCAAAACACCTGTGCCTAGATTTAATTGCTATTCTCAAAGAGGGTTGAAGTGTTATGCTCGAGAGGGGTGTTTCTATGTAACCGTTCACACCCCAATAGTGCTGCATAGTAGAAAAGCGGGGGAATTTGGCGGATTTTGAATTCAAAATAAAATAAAAAAGCCAAAATCCGCCACACCGGCTTTGCAGAGGGGGAGTGAACGTTTACGTTTCTATAGAGAATAAAGGGAGGCATAAAAATGGGATGCTATCGTTGTGGTTCAGAGAGAGGAACGGAAACAAGACTTTGCCCCAGTTGTGCGCAAAAGAGGATTGAGGAAAGGGGAAGGGTTAGAGATAGGACAGTTTCAGCGCCAAAGGGTAATAACACTCTCAATATGGTTCTAACTGTTATTATCGGGATAATGATAGGAGTTGGAGGGGTTATTGGTTTTGGCATTTATAAGGCGAAAAAAACGGTTGAGGATGAATTCGCATCTGCATTTGAAGATATGATACTGGAAGCGAGAAAAGATATCGGGGCCAATCTTGATGTCCAAACTTCAGAGAATTGGGTAGAAAAAAACATTCCGGCTGGCTCTGTAACTATGAAGAGTATTGTTAACTTTAATAATAATTTTTCAGTAGAAATTTTGAATCCAAAAGAAGAAAATATGGAGCTCAATCATTACATAGTACAGTATGATGTGGCGGGAAATGTGTTAAATAAGGAGCTTCTAAAAAGAACGTTGGGTCCTAGACGAGGATTGTCAAAAAAATTGATACTTGTACCAGGTGCTGTGAATGCCAAATTGAAAGATGCTATAGAATTTGATTCAATGGTAAAAAAGGATGGTTGGGAAGATACTGTATATAGGAAGGAATTAATTGGTACCGAAGAACCAACGGAAGATGGTCTTGTCAGTAGTAGTTCATCAGGGGTGAGTTCTTGTCTAGTTTTTATTTCTAATGTTCATAAGCCAAAGCATATAGAAATATATCTAAATCACTTAGATGCGTTTAATGGCAATATTATAAGAACGGATAAATATGAATACGATATAGGTTACAACAGGATAATTTCAAGAGAATTTCCGTTTATTCCAGGTGAAAAGTTCTGTCGTGTTGAAACATCAGATCACAGGGCTTTTATGGAAAAGTTTAAGAAACACAACTAATACACAGGGAATAGAGTTGGTAGCCATTACTGGGGTAATGTCACTCACTTTTTTTCGATAAGTGGAAGAAATATTACAATAATATTGATAAATTATAATTTCAAAATTTATCTAAACGCGATTATTTATCACATTCAGAGATGTTGTAGCAGATGTCCCGAAGGGACATATCGAGTGAGCCGAAGGCGAACGTGACGTCGATGGGGTGACTGAGAGCTTTGCTGCGTAGCGCAGGAACCCCATTTTATGGGCGAAATATGAATGTACCCCGTACACCTAAAAAAGTGAGTGACTTTAGGAAGCTGGTTGCAGGTTTCTGTTTCCAGTTCTTCTGATTTCGGTTTACGGGAAACAGCAATTCACTAACAGAGAACAATTACCCGCGAAGCGGGTGAAACAAAGGAGGCGAAGCCGACTGGTGCTAGGCGGGTGGTGCCGAGCGGAAATCGCGTTAGCGATTGGAGCGAAGGTACCCCCGTATACAATGACGCCCCCACCGCACCCCAGAGGGGTGCTATATGAATATTCAAAATTGGAATTACTGGAAGCTGGTTGCAAATCTCTGCTAGGCTTCCCTCAGTACAATGGAAAAAGAGTTAACATCTTAATTAACCAATCACCCTGTATTACTTTTTTGCTTCCTCTTCTTTTAAGACAGGTTTAAGCCAAATCTGTGCCTTACAATCTGAGCCCTCTATAAAGAGTCCACACGTCATCTCGCTAGTAACAACGCTAGGTCTTGATATTCCAAGAATATTGCTGTGAAACGTTTTGCTATCCATTCCAAACAATTGTACACTGTCAAAAACAACTCGCCATATCTTTTCTTGAATAGCAGCACTTGCATCCCACATAATTTCAAGCACTGTGTCGTCATCATCTGTTTTTTCAAGTTCCTCTGTTTCGATTGACCCCTTTTTTACTACTGACAGGTTAAGCTCACCCAAATCATCATCAATAACATTGACTTCAAAAACAAATGATTCAGAATCATCTTCCAGATCATCCTCAAATCCATCGTCATCATATTCTTCAGGTTGTTCTTCATAAGGGCTTGCAACCGCGATTTCCCCATCCTCACCATATTCACTAAAACGTTTTTCATTATAAGCTTCTTGAGAAAGAAGTATGATATTATGATCTATTGTAAAGGAGATTGCTTGTTCCTGAGAAGTAAGATTGGACAACATTTTAAATGGGGTTTCACTCACATCATCCAAAGAATCCTTCATGGCCTTAATTGCACCACATTCATAAAGATGATACGCATCTTCTGACTTAAAAACTGAAAGAATAGAACGCTCTAAATCCTCACTAGCCTCAACTAGTTTTATTCCATAAGGCACAAGATAAGCACTTTTAGTTTTTTCCTTTGTAGCTTCCTCAACCTTTGGCATTGTTTGTTCTTCAAGGGCATCTAATTTTCCAAAAGTAACAGCAATACCATCATCAAAAGCTATCTCTTTATCAGATTCCAATGCTGATTTTTCAACTGGTCTTCCTTCCAAGCTAATTGACGAATGTAATTTGCTCAAACAGTTTGCTATTTCCCAAACCTCATCAGCTGATAACTCTTTACCACCAAAACTGACCTCGAATTTAATTGTACCACTTTCTTTTTCACTACTAAGTGATACTTTGGGGATACGTCCATTACAAAAGTCTATTTGCAGTTCTTCTTTTATACTAATTCTTTGGCTAAAACCAACAGGAAGAATTTTGTAATACTTTTTATCGGAGATACTAAGATCATTTTCTTCATCCCGAACAGTTTCTGGAATAGAAAGCGGGTTGCTTGGTGCAGTCAAACACTTACAAAATGCTTCTACATATCCTTCTGGCAAGCAACAACCAGCAGCATTTAAATATCCATCAATGACTTCTGGATCTAATCTGATTCCCCTAATCGACATCTTAACTGGAACATGTTCACCATAATCCAATCTTGGCTCAAACGAATAATCATTACTAAGATCCATAAACAACTCCACTTTTCAACAACAAAAGCCGAGCAATATTAGCATATACATGTGATGATTTCTACAATTTTGAACTTCTAAAACAAAAGAAAAGATATAGTAATAGCAAAAAGTTATATGATTCAACAGCCATTTGGTAATCGTTCAAACACAAGTATTAAATGATTTTCGAGATAACAATAGTTAAGAAGGAGTTATCGGATTGCCGTTTCCCAGCTTCATCAGTAAAACACTCAACCTCGGCTTATAATTGTCAACACAGATAGCAGTAAGCAGATTTTTTATGTCTGGCTGAAAGCCACACCTAATACATATAATTTCCATTCTAGCAATCAGCTTTCTGCAATCAACAACAATTAGATAAAGTTGCTAGAACAATTCTTTTACCGTCTATTGGATGATAGAGAGGGCTTCCTTCTTAATACAGAAAAAAAACTCTAGTTATTTGATTTCATCAATGACGAGGCCAACGCCTCGTCATTCACCAATCTAATATATGAATACTATTTCTCGTATCCTAGGAATCTAGGGAATTCAAGAACTTCACTTTGATAATCAAATTGATCTGTTCCATCACTTGTACCACGGTAAATTGTATTCCCTGAAGCTGCCTTAACTGCTTTTCCACCTGCATAAATGTGTTTATCATTATCTCCATTATGTGAAAACACAGTATAAGCGCTCCACTTACTAAATTGGTCAGGCAATTTTCGAGGATTATTCTCTGGTGACAAGTGAATAACTCCGCGGTATCTGATACAATATTTTATTTTCTGTGCCAAACCTAAACTAAGTGTTGCCTGTTTTTGGACCCTCGTAGTTCTCGGATTTTTAAATGCACTACAATATTGGGCTGGGTCACCGCTCCTAACCTCAACCTGATACCAGAAATTAGCTGTCTTCTTATTTCGTTTTGCCCCCTTGAAACGCTCAAAATGAACCGTTGCTCGACCTGATACTCTACTAACAAATGGTGGTAGAGGTTTTGTCCCATTTTTAATGAATACACTCCTCTTCTCATCACTCTTTTCATCAACGCAATCAGGTATTCCATTGCCATTATCTTCACCTAGATTAGTTGCACTATCAGAGCTACCACATCCGCAATATCCTTTATCCTTAGGAGGGCTCGCTAGTTTACATTCCCATTCAGTATCAGGATCTTGTTCTGCTTTTGACGGTTCATCAACACAATAATTCCTGACAGCTTCTTCCTTATCTTCATACAATGGGCTATTAACCGGATTTTGCAAATACACATTTATTTTGTTATCAGTAGTTAATACAATAAGATCATCCATTGAATCATAATTTAAATCTCTAATTTCAAGGGAAACTGGTCTAGATGAAAGAGGGTAAGTAACCCCATGTAAAATATGATCAGCTCCATCAATAAAATTATAAAAAATAGTGAGTGATTTGTTAGTTAGCACCACCAGATCTTCAGTCGCATCGATATCACCATCTATATCAGTTTTATAAATTTTTGACGGAACATCATTCAATCTGAATTCCCGTACTGGCTCGTTTTGATTATCCTTACTATATATGGCTAACCTACCAAATCCACTGTACTTATAGGCTCCATTCTCTTTTTCACAACACATAGATCTCGATCCTGGACAACTTTTATCTAACGCCAGCGTATCACCACACCCCTCTGCTAATATTAATTCATTATCACTTCCAGAATAAACGTTAGCTACTGTCACAGCATGAGGGAAAAACTTAGGTCTGTATACTTCTCTATCAACGACACTTCCATTCTTTAATACCACAACATTATCCTTTTCTGCATAAACGATATCAGCTTCGCTATAAAGGCTTCCTACAGTTAAATCTTTATACACTGTTGCAACTTGTGAACTAGGTACGATAACTGATATTGGGGTGATTAAACGTCTATCCCCAGAAAGCATCATTCTGCCGATTCCGTTATGCTCTGACACTGTCCATATACTATCGTCAAACTTTGTAAACGAGGTAATATAACCATTAACATTCGAAGCTTTGCTCACAGCATTTTGATATACATCATCATATGATTGCATCACCTGCCCATCAGTAGCAAGCAACGCTTCTTCCCCTATCCCTGAAATTAAATCAAAGTCTCCCTCTTGTGGCATTGAACTGTATGAGAAGTTACCGTTACCGCTTCCGGTGTATACATGAATCCCAGATGCTGAAGTCGCTAAAAGCTTGCCTGTATCCGTAAAAGTAATATCATTAATCTTATCGTCGTTACTCAAGTTAACATACTCACTGAAACGTCCATTGGAGCAATATTTTTTGCAAACTGTGTTTTTGCTGTGTTGATAAAAGTTTAGATCCCCTTGATTATCCAAAACCAAAAGGGACAACCTATTATTTCCATCGGTAAAGCTAGTTTTTGGTGATGTTTGCAAAGCAAGTACCGATAAAGGCTTAGCCTGAAGAGCGATATTGGACATCGATCTAAAATGATCATTTTCAGTTTGATAGTGAACAGATAAAGAACCATTTTCATTTGTCACAACAATATCCTCAAGCCCGTTTTGATCAAGATCTGCCATAATAACCTTACTTGGATATCTTCCGGTTTTAAGGGTTGTTATTACACTGTTATTTTCTAATGAGATATAAGATATACTGTCAGAAAAATAATTAACCACAGCTGCTCTCTTTCGATTGCTCGTTACAGCGACATCGTATGGCATACGTTCAACATTTATCGTGGCAACTACTCGTGATAAGAACGCCTCTAGTTTAACTATAGAAACTGTATTATCGCCACTGTTAGCAACAATTGCATAGTGGACACCATTACTTTTATAAAGAGCTACACCTCTAGGTGATTTTCCCACGTTCAGCGTCTGCAAATCACCACCGAAATTTAGCTTTAAAGCTTTACTAAAATAATTTTTTAATGAAATATCATTTCTTCCCCTATTTGTGACAACAAAAAATTCATCATCCATAGCTATATTACTCGAGGTCGAACTACGAGTATAATAAAAGTACTGATTATTTCTATCCTTAAAAATGGTGATCTTTCCATCTGAATTAAGTACTCCAATATGTTTACTACTACTACTATTGGAATATGCAACATCAATAGGATCTCCATCATCTTCGTCAAATTTGATTTTATTTGTTCCCGAAGAAAATTCACCATCAGCAATTTTATATTGTTTTACTCCCTTAAAAGATTCAGTCTTGACTGCAGCCAAAATGGTTTGTTCCAAACTTCCATTGTTTGTTGTTCCAGTAGTATAATAAGACAAGGCCTTAATACCTTGTCCCTCAAGCTTTTTTTGAAGTCTAAAATTATCATCAAATAAGCAAATATTATCTGAAATTCTAATACAGTTGACTTCATCAACAGCTCCATCACAATCATTATCTTTTCTATCTCTACAAATTTCATCTGTTGGTTCTTGTGGGGGAGTCTCCGTATAACAACTAAGAACACCAAAAGGATCGCTACTTAAACACTTATACGTTCCACTAAATGAACAGATACCAAGTCCACCACTGCACGGTTGATTTATATTTTTTTCATAATCAACATCATAACAACATGGAACGGAAAGCTTATCGATATCTTCTCCCTGGTCATTAACACATATTACCTTCTCATCTTTACATCCATATATTCCATCTGTCACAGCGCACTTGCCAGTTCTTCCATTTGTACAAGCTGTACCTATCTTTTTATATAAATAATCTTTACAACACGCTTCAGTACAATATGGATCATAAACATAATCAACTGGCGGCTTTGGTTCCAGATTTTTTTCATCATCACCAACGCCTAATTGGCCTCTGTTTATTCCATCATATTCTTCTTCAACCTCATTTTTGTGCCACCAGCATGAAACCCTACCATTTATATCAACTGCACATGCAAAATCTGAATCACGGTGGGTACTGACAATTTTTGCCTGTTGCTCAACATTATATAATGGTTGCAGTGTTTCATCTCCAAGATCGATATTTTTGTAGACAAGTGGTACAGAATCATAAAAACAAAGTTTATCACCTTCAGTACACACACTAGAATCCATAATCTGATTAAATTTCCTGATTCGTCTTCCACCATCTACAAAATATGACTGTTCATACGATCCACCCATTGAAACGTCATAAATCTTACTATCAGAAAATCTAGTTACATTACTAAACTGTGAACTAACCTTATATAATTTATTCGATACTAAAACATATAGATCGTTATTTTTTAAATTTACATTATCAACATCATATGCAGATATCTTCATCGTTGAAAAAGCGCCTAGATACTCTCCAAAATACTGCGTAAAATTAACTTTTTTAGGGACATTAATTCCATCTCCCCAACAATAAAGCCTATAACTACCATCAGTTGTAGCACACGAAACATCATGACTTGCATATGGTTTTGTCGTATTTTTCTGCTCTAGCTTTCCACCCTTATCATATATATTACCTGGGTCTACAATTCTACCACCGGCTCTTGTTGATCCAGTTCCCAACTGTCCCTTCGAGTGATCACCATAGCAAAATAAATTGTTTAAATAATAACAATGATGATCGTCACCTACTGAGTAGCCCTTTCTACGACTATTAACACCAGAAAAAACAGATGGATAAAGTATTTCAGCTGCATTTGCATCAGTCTTACCCCAACAATATGCCCTCCAATCAGTTGTTCTCCTAGCACAGTTATAATATCTTCCAGCTTTTACTGAGTCATATGAAGAATTACTGGGATCGACCCTCACCGGTGTACTTTGAGAGATCTTATTTCCAATTCCAAGCTGACCATATGTATTATCACCCCAACAATATAGTTCATGAGCTTCATTTACTGCACAAGCTGAACCAGCACTTACAGCCAAGCTAATTATTTTTCTATTATTCAAGTATCCAGAATTTTTCCCCGTAACTGGATCATAAATTAAATATGGCTGAAAATTTTCTCCAGCCGGGTTATCACTCATCTTTCTTTCACTACCATATTCACTTCCAAAACAACTCAACACACCAGCTTTTGATATTACACAGGTATTACTTGATACTACTGAAACGAATGTGTAACCTTTTTTCAAAACTTTTTTGAGCGTTGTATTGGTATCCCCTAGCTGTTTGTTTGCATTACTTCCCCAACATACCAAGAAGTTCTCATTATAAATAGCACAAATATGAGTATCAGAAATTGAAACTGAATCTACTTTTGTTACATAATTTGAACTTGGATCAATATTATATTCTTCATAATGTTTCTCTCTTATAAAATTGTTGAAGAGCTTGGCATTATCTTCATTAACAACTTGGTTATTCCCTTCCAACAAAACATCATTCGCCCCAGAATTTCCCCAGCAATACAGCTGACCATCATCATCAACTATACAAATCACATTTCCATCTGTTTCAATATCCTTTAGTGGATATTTCACACTATTTGGAACATTTATCTGTGTTGCCTCTTCATAGTAAAACTGGTCAGCGCATCCTCTGCAATACAACTTATCATCTGATTCAAAGCAAACAAATGCACCTGAAGCAGCAATCTTATTCGTCGTAACATCATCACTTATTGTTTCTGTTTCCTCCCATTCAGGTGTACATACTCCACCACTAATATCTGTACTTAAATCTGGAGTAGTTAAATTTCCACCTTTCAGTAAATATTTAGTTGAAGCACTACCAACAGTAAACTCTGTAAATTGATCATTTTCATTGTAAAATTCTCTTGGCGAATTCACTACTTCTTCGGTCTCGCCGTTTTTTCCCCAACAATAAACAGCCCTTTTATCAGCGGTAAGGGCACAAACTGTATGATCCTTAGCCTTTATGGTTGAAAACGACTTACTGGAATCGACTGGCACTGGATCTGAACAATAAACATAATCATTACAACCAGGATTTGGATTTCCGAGTTGGCCATTAGCACGATTTCCTTGACAATAAGCTTTTCCATTTTCAGTAATGGCACAGATAAATCCCTGTCCCATTGTTACATCTTTTACCTTACCGGCTATCTTCTCTGCGCTGCTATCAAAAACGAAAAAGACATTTAGCGAGAAAAAACACATTAAAAACAGTAGGATAGGAGTTTTTTGATCAATATTATATCGATGAGTAATTGTTCTCATAATTTCCACCTGTAAAAAAAGGAAACTGCCAATGATATTAGATGTTCTGCCCCTAAAAAACGGTTCAAGACTATTTCCTTTCGTCTTTTTAAAAAGAAACTTTAGATTATACGACTTTTTTAAGAAAAACTCGTAATAAGCATTTTCCAGATTCAACTAAAATATTTAAAGCCGTGTAATATAAGGAATATTGGACACATTAACTGGCAAAAAGGAACCGTTCACTCCCCCTCCGCTGAGCCGGTGAAATTTGGCAGATTTTGGCTTTTATATTTTATTTATAATTCAAAATCTGCCAAATTCCCCAACTTTTCTGCTATGTAGCACTATTTGGGAAGGTGGGAACGGTTACGACAAAAAACACTTAATTTGATAACACCGTCACCATAAAGTAAGGGGAAATGGCTGTAAAAAATAATTACAGCCATCACACATAAAGAAGCCACAACTTTCGTATCAAAGTGTTCTTATCACTTCTCCGTTCCAATAAATTTACCATAATTCATCACTTCACTTTGATACTTGCCCCCAGTGCCAGCATAAATCTTATTTTTTGATGAATTGTTTACTGCTTTTCCACCTGCGTAAAGCTTCATTTCATTTTTCTCATTTGCATCATAAACAAATACTGTATACGGACTAAATGTTGTTTTCTGATCTGGCAACTTACGAGGATTTTTATCAGGCGCTAAATGAATCACGCCCTGATAACGGACACAATATTTCTCACCATCCTTCAAACCCTTAAGCACCAATGTTTTTTGTTTTTTAACCTTTGTTGTTTTTACATCATCCAATTTCCCACAAGGATTCTCTTTGTTTCCTTTTCTAACCTCTACCCTATACCAAAAATTTGCTGGTTTATCTTTACGATTGACTTTTCGAATAGCATTCTCATAACGTTTAAAATAAACTGTTGCTTTTCTCTCTTTTGCATTCCTCTTTACAAATGGGGCATTAAGTTTGGCATTCTTTCTCAGAGTTCCCTTATCATCGACACACACAGGTACATAATTTCCGTCTTCTCCTTGTACATTAATCTCACTATCACACCCACAATATCCAGAATCCCTTTCTTTTCCTTTTTCCCTTTGGCATTCCCACTCAGTCGGATCAGGGATATAATCAGATTTTGGAGGTTCATTAATACAATAATTCTCAAAAACTTCCTCTTTATTATTACCATCAATTAGTGGACTATTAATCCGATTTTGTAAAACCACCTTTATCTTACTATCGGAAGTTAATAACACAAAATCATTCAAGCCATCTCTATTAACATCTTTAACTCCAAACGAACGTATTTTATCTTCAAATGGATATGTAGCACCATGTAAGGTATGCTCACCACCAGTTATAAAATTATAGAAAATTGTCAGTGATCTTGTTGTAAAAACGACTATATCTTCTGTATTATCTACATCATTATCTAAATTTAATTTATAGATCTTCTTTGGTACATCATCTAAAAAGTAAGTCTTAACTAATTCTTTATCTCTATTATAAATAGCTAACCGTGCTATACCTGCATACTTATAATTCTCACCTTCCTTTTCACAACACTTTGATTTCGATGTTTGGCAAGATTGAGCCAAGACACTCTCACCATCACAACTTTCTGCAACAATTAATTCATTATTGTAATTATCCCCGTAAACATCAGCTATCAAAACCAATTGAGGATAAAATTCTGGGCTAAATACTTCTCTATCTACAGAGCTTCCACCCTTCATAACAACAACGTTACTATTATGGATTGAATATGCAACATCACTTTCAGTAAATAGCTTTCCTACGGCCATCCCTGTAAGTATTTGATTTGTAGGTGTTGCAACCAATTCTGGTGTCGATAATTCTCCATCCTCTGACAAATTTATCTTACTAATTCCGTTATACTCAGACAACGTCCAAATATTTTCATCATTCTTTTCAAATGAATTAATTACACCTTTTCCATTTGAGGTTTCACTCACTGCATCTTCGTTTACATCTTTATAATAAAGCATCCTATCTTCAGATGTAGTTAAAAAAGCCTCCCCTCCTACCCCAGAAATTAAATCATAACTTTGCCCATTTTGTCGTTTTGCAAAATGAGAAAAATTACCATCTCCTGTTCCTTCATAAACATAAATTCCAGATTCCGAAGCTGTTAAAAGCATATTTGAATCAGTAATTGTTATATCGTAAAGCTCCTCATCTAATTCTAAATCAACATACTCATTAAATCTCCTATTAGAACAGTAATCTCTACAAGTCATTCCATTATTATGTTGATAAAGGCTAATTTTACCTTCCTTATCTACAATTAGAAGTGATAACCTTTTTTTCATATCAGCATAAACAGTTTTATCTTGCATCTGAAGAGCAATCAATGATTGCGGCTTAGACTGAAGTGTTATATTAGACGCTGGTCTAAATTCATCATTACCAATTTGATAAAGGATAGATACAGAACCGCTTTCGTTTGCTGTAACAATATCATTAAGCCCATTCCCATCAATATCCGCTATAGTCACCTGAGCCGGATTATTCCCAGTTTTAAGATTTGCAAGAACTTTGTTCTCTTCAAGTGAAATATAAGACACACTACTTGAATTTTGATTAACTACAGCTGCCCTCGTACCATCTTTTGATACAGCAACTCCGTATGGCATCTTTTCAACTTCTATCGTTGCTTCAACTTTTCTCTCGTCCAAATTGACAACAGAAACAGTGTTATCATCTCTATTGGCTGTGATGGCATAATTAACACCACCTTGCTTAAAAACTGCGACGTCTCTCGGAGATTTTCCAACAGAAATCGTATCTAAATAATCTGTATCTAAGTACCTATATATTGAAATTGAATTATCTCCTTTATTTGCAACTGCTACATAATTGTCATTCATTGCAACAGAAACTGGATCAGTAGAATTAGATATAGGTTCTACTGAGTATGTATTATTACCATCAGATACCGTTTTATTAAAAACTGTTAATCTTCCATTTGCTTCAATTACAGCACCGTACTTCTTACCTTTATAATACGTTATATCAACAGGTTCACTATCTAGTTTTAATTTTAGATTATTTACAACTCCAATTTTTCCATTTTCAATCTTATAACTCCTAAGACGATAAGAGTTATCTTCATTCACAGCAGCAAAAACATAATGTACTTTATTTTCAAGTGGTTTTTGAGGCGTACTATCTGAATACCCATAAACAATAGACTTAATGCCTTTTCCATCTTTTGCATTTAGTCTAAAATTATCATCAAACAGACAAAAATTATCAGATTCATTTAAGCAATAATCATCTTCATAATCTGTTTTTTTGTCGCAATCATCATCTAATCCATTACCACAAATCTCTGTCGTTGGTTCATTCGGAGGAGATGGAGGAACACAACTAAGAGTTCCAAAAGGCTCTGAACTTAAACACTTAAATATCCCGCTATACCCGCACGCTCCAATTCCTCCATCACATGTTTGATTCACATCTTTTGAATAGTTAGTATCATAGCAACACGGTGGGGTTTGTGTATCAATATCAACATACTTGCCGTCTTCTTCTATGACGCATTTTACATTATCATCTATACATTTATATTTTCCTCCATCTACCTTGCAACTGCCAACCCTACCATTTGTGCAATCGTTATCAATTTTTGAATAGAGGTAATCTTTGCAACAATCATCAGTACAATTTGGATCATAAACAAAATCCTGAGGTGGCTTCGTTTGGGTATTATTGTAACCACCATCTTCTCCTACCCCCAACTGACCGCTATCATCTCCAATATACTCAACCCCTTCATCACCTTTGTGCCACCAACATGAAAGTCTACCATTTGTATCAACTGCACATGCAAAATTTGAATTACGACTAGTTCTAACGATATCTGCCTGTTGTTCTACATTATATAATGGCAGTAATGTATTTTCTTCAAGATCAATATTTTGATATATAAGCTTTACCCCATCATAGTGACACAAAGGATCATCATAAGGACATGATTCCAAATCGTCAGATGAACTAAATTTTCTTATTCGTTTTTCTTTATCGATAAAATATGATTGTTCGTATGATGCACCCATTGATACATCATAAATGGTGCTATCTGAGAATATATTAACGCTACTAAATTGTGAACTTACCTTATAAAGTCTATTCTTCGTTTTATTTGTGTTATTTATTAAAACATATAGATCATTATTTATTGGATTTTCATCATCAATTGAGTAGGAAGATATCTTCATACCATTGAACTTTCCAGAACTTTCGTTAAAATAGTTTGTAAAATCAATTTTTTTAGGTCTAAAAACACCATCTCCCCAACAGTAAAGCTTATTGTCACCAGGTGTTGTGCCACATGTAACGTTATGGCTCCCCATAACTGATTTTATGTCTGCCCCTTCTAATTTTCCACCTTTATCATTAAGATTTGCTGGATCTATAGGTCTGCCACAAAGCCTAGGAAAATCACCTTGATCAACATTATAAATTCCGATACCCAACTGTCCTTGTGAACGATCACCATAGCAAAATAAATTACTCCGCGGATGGCATAGATGTCTATCTCCAACTACATATTTACCTTTAACTGTTATTCCATCATCAACTACTTTTGGTATATTACTTTTTTGGTAAAGGATTTGTGAATTTTCATCATACTCGATTCCTTTATCTTCATCATCTTCACCTGTCGCTGTCTCATCACAACTAAAAGGATATCTTCCCCAGCAATATGGATCTCTACTTGTTTTATCTATGGCACAGGTAAATCCGATACCAAGACTTACAGAGGTATATTTTTTATCAGAAACCCTTTTTGGCAAGTCTCGGTCAATTTGATCCCCTACTCCCAGCTGCCCATTACTATTATCTCCCCAACAGTAAAGCTCATCATCTTCATTTATTGCGCACGCCGAATTTCCATTAATAGATACATCCTTTACTTTCTTACCATTTAAATACCCAGTATTTTTCATTACAACAGGATCATAAATTAAATAAGGCTTAAAATTCTCACCCTTTGTATTTGTTTCCCTTACTGTTATCGTATCTTCATCTGGAATATTCTCTGC
>JAEEGL017342390.1_pt1 | contig 16049 bp, 15 predicted proteins | sample 9134231 | NCBI WGS metagenome assembly JAEEGL01 (sample SAMN16246548, study PRJNA631951) | gut metagenome | biome: gut microbiome; feature: rumen; material: fiber-attached | host: Bos | place: Iran: Karaj | collected 2018-10 | reverse complement strand
GGTTTTTCAAATTCTATGTTTACAGCTTCAGAGTGGCTTCTGAAAACAGGGACTCTGACTGCAGTGCAGGATATTGGTACGGACGGTGAAAGGTGAAGAATTTTTCTTGTTTCGTTTGTGACTTTCATTTCTTCTTTTGTATATCCGTTGTCGCAGAAAACGTCAATTTGTGGAATGACATTGTATGCAATCGGTTTTTTAAAGGCTGAATTTTCAAATTTTTCGCCTGCATTGACTGCAACTGTATTATCTTTGAGTTCTGTTATTGCTTTTAATCCTGCACCCGAAACTGATTGATATGTGCTGACGATTAATCTTTTGATTTTTGCGTAATCATCTAATGGCTTTAAAACCAGCATCAGCTGTGATGTTGAACAATTCGGGTTTGCTATGATGCCTTTATGCTTTCTTAAATCTTCATCATTAACTCCTGCTATAACGAGCGGAACATCTTCTTCCATACGAAATGCGCTTGAGTTATCAATATACACGCCACCTCTTTTAACAACTTCTTTTGCTAAGGCTAAGCTTGTTGAACCGCCTGCTGAAGCCAAGACTATATTTACTCCTTCAAATGCATCGGGAGTTGCTTCAATAACGGTATGAGGTTTACCTTTAAAATCTATTGTTTTGCCGGCACTTTTTTTGCTTGCAAAGAATTTTATATCTGAATATTTAACATTATTTTCTTCTAATATCTTTAAAATTTCTCTGCCGACAACACCTGTTGCCCCTAATACTCCAATAACCGGTAATCCCATGCCCGTATCCTTTCTTTAAAATTATCTTGTTTATTATCCGACAAATGTCCGATATTTACAACAATTTTAAAGGAAATAGTTAATTTTTGTATTATTCATCGCTTTTTTGAGCATGATTTCTTGTCATTGTTATTAATTTAAAGAGATTTGTACAGGCATTAACCCATTTCTTCTCGTCATAATCTTTGCCTATTTTTATCGATATATCAAATTCAGGTTCAGGGTCTTTTTGAAATTCATCACTTAAAAATTCCGTGACATTCTTTATGACTTCTCTTGTTGTTTCTTCAGGTACGTCTTTGTCATCTATTTCAACTAGGGAATTAAGGTCAAATGTTTTAACATCTTCAACATCATCATCACCAAAAACTTCTGAACATTTAAAACAAAAGTCCTCATATCTTATGTCATAAGGTGTCAGCGCCATAGTTACCAGCGCCGAACTGTTTGAGTCTGAGACATTATCTCTCAAGGTATTTTGGAAATGAAATGTAAGTGCATAAAAATCTTCAAGAGCTCTGATATCAGGTTCATCTCCCTCTTTTGATTCTTCTAATACTCTCATATCTGCTTCATATGCGGCTAATAGTTCTTTGCTCTTTAATATTTTTATAAAACTACTTGCAGCCTGATCCGGGTCAATTTTCTTTCTTCTGATCCCTTTTAATAATTCATCTATTTCATCATTAATTTCACTTAAACTTTTATTTCGTTTTTCTTTATCTTCCCCTATATTTCTGATAAAAACATCACCTTCTTGTGCATTTTGTGGTGCTCTTTGTGATGTTGTCGGAAGTTTAATTATATTACCCGAAAATGATATTGGTGTTATTTGCATATATTCAATCCTGTAAACTCTCTTTTTTTGTTTAAATCTTCTCAAAAATATTTATGCTATTTCCTCGCAATTTTTTTAAGAAAAATTAATCACTTTTCCTTAATTTCTTTTGTCGTAACATTTTTGCAAACCTGAATATTCATAGTAAGATTAAATTATAATCAGTTATGGAGTGTTTTATGCCTCATTTTTTAATCAGTTCAAAATGGATTGAGGATAATAAAATAATAATTTCTGATAAAGAGCTTTTTAACCATCTGACAAGGTCTTTAAGATTGCGCACGGGCGAAAAAGTTTTGTTTCTTGATGAAAATGAAATTCAGTATGAAACTGTTTCTTCTGATTTTACTTCAAAAACTGTCGATTTTGAAATTATAAAAAGTTATAAATCAAAAAGAAAACTCAATTTTCACCTTGCTTTAGCTCAGAGCGTATTAAAACAAGATGCTCAGGGGAGTGCTATTCAAAAAGCTACAGAATTAGGCGTTAAAGAAATTATCCCTCTTTATACTGATAATTGTGCTTTAAAACTTGATTTTATTAAAGACAAGGTTAGTAAATGGCAGAAAATTGCTATTGAATCGGTTAAACAATGTGAGCGTGCTGATATCCCAAAGGTTATGGACGTATCAACACTTGGTGATGTTATAAGAAATTATGATAATGTTTTTGTTTTTGCTGAAAAATATTCAGATATTACTTTTTCTGACTATTTACAACAAAATAATAAAAATGTTTCAGGTTCTGTTCTGGTCATAATCGGTTGCGAGGGCGGATTTTCAGAGAGGGAATTTGATTTCTTTAAAGAAAAGAATATTCCAATGCTGACATTGGGAAATTTGATTCTAAGAGCAGATACAGCCTGTGCTGTTGGACTTTCAACTATAATTAACGGTTTAAGAGATTATGGAATTTATTGATGCTATAAATAATGATGAAATTTTAAATCTTGTCTCACCGTTATTTGCAGATTGTGAGGCATATCTTGTTGGCGGCTATATCAGAGATTTGCTTGTATACGGTCAGCCCGGCTTTGATAGAGATATTATTGTTAAGTCTGATAATACAAGAAAACTCGCTGAAGATATTGCCAATAAATTAGATTTATACTTTGTTCCGTTAGATGAAGTAAATGATATATACAGACTCATTTTTAAAGATAAAGTTAATTATATTGATATAGCAAAAATGCTAAATAATGACTTTGAAACAGATATTAAACGTCGTGATTTTACTGTTAATGCTATTGCTTATGACCTTAAGAAGCATAATATTATTGATTTAACAGGTGGTATAGAGGATATAAAAAACAGACAAATCAGAGAAATCCAAAGACAAAATTTCTATGATGACCCACTGAGAATGTTAAGGCTATATCGTTTTGTCTCAACCCTTGGTTTTAGTTTCCCTTTTGAGTTAACTGCTTTTATTAGAGATCATGTTGATTTACTTTCAAAATGTTCAAAAGAGCGTATTAATGTTGAAATTATGAAACTTTTTGAGGGTGATTGCTGTTCTTCAACTCTATTGTTGATGGATAATGCCGGTATATTGGAATTCTTATTCCCTTATATTAAAGAAATTAAGAAAATTCCCCCAAATTCTCATCATCATCTTGATTTGTTTCATCATCTGATTGAAACAGTCAGACAGATTGAATTTTATATAATTGAACAGGACGATAAAATTAAAGAATATTTTAATGAAATTCCTTTTGGTTCAACTAATAGGCTTTCACATCTTAAATTAGCTGCATTTTTTCATGATATAGGGAAACCTACGACTTGGACAATTGAACCTGAAACAGGTCGTCATAGATTTATAAAACACGATGATGCAGGTTCAAAATTAATTGTTCCGATTTTAAAAGAGTATAAGTTTTCTAAAAAGCAGATTGAATATGTTCAAAATATTATAAAATATCATATTTATCCTTCTGCACTTGTTCACGACATGGAACGAAATGATAAAACCACAATGAAATTTTTTAGGAAAACAGAAGGCTATACTCTTGATTTAATTGTTATTGCAAGAGCAGATCGCTTGAGTGCAAGAGGAATTGCAGTTTCAGATGAAATGGTCGAAAATAATCTCCAAAAATTAAATGAGTTAAAAGATGCTTATTTTAAATCAAAAGATGAAATTAAACCTATTGAAAAACTTCTTGATGGCTTTGAAATTATGGAACTTTTAAATATTTCTCAGGGTGAACAACTGGGAAAAATTATTAACGCTTTAAAAGAAGCTCAGATATCAGGTGAAGTTATTACTAAAAATCAGGCTGTCGATTTCGTTAAAAAGTATGGGTGTATCAAGAATGACAAGTAAAGTTAAGGATAATTTTATCATTTCTTTTGTCTTTATTTTGATATTTCTTATATCTGCTTTTATACTCCATAATAATGTATATTGTGTTGATGATTTAGCTTTTAATTTTTTAGATAAACCTTTCGATTTAAACCGTGAATTATGGTACGGTGTTTGGGTTATGAAGTTGCAGTATATTCTTATGTATGCTCTTCCGTTTAAATTCGACATTGATTTGAATACTTGGGGAATGTTTTTTGGTACTGCTTTCAAGGCCTTTGTGTTGTCACTATTTGCGTTTATATTTTATAAAATCTTTGTTTTTAAGGGCATATCTAAATTATATTCTTCCTATCTGGCATTTTTCTTTTATATTTTGACGTTTGTTTTTCTCTCTAAAACACTTTATATTGATTTAATTTTATTTTCAGGATTTTTTAGATTCTTTATTCCTGCTCTTTGTTTGTATGTTTCTTTATACCTGATATATAAACAATTTAATGGGCAAAATGTTAATTCGTTTTATATTTTTATGTCAGGTTATTTTACCGGTTATTCTTCTGAATTAGTCACAGGAATTATATTGACTTTTTCTCTCTCATTATTAATTTATCAATTTGTAATTAATTATAATGAAGAAGATAAAAAATTTTTTAAAATGCTTGTACCGTACTCCTCTTTGTTTTTTGGACTTCTTCTCGGTACGTTTCGACTCATTTCGTCTTATGGTTTTAAGAAAAATTTTGAGACAAAATTAGATTTTAGAGATATCGATATTTCTCAAGTCATTAACTCTATCCCTGAATTTTCTTCTTTGATGTTCAAAACAATTATTATTGATTATTGGTACGTGTGGTTAATACTCATAATATTTTTTATATATAATTTCCTTAAAAAAGACTGTAAACAAAATATTTTTATCTTATTTATTTGTCTTGGAATATTAGTATTTGATTTTTCTCTTATTATTTTGGGAAAAACTCAATATTCACAAAATTATTGGCTTGTTCATAATGACATTTATACTGTGTATATTTTAGCATTTATGTTTATTTTTGCGTTACTTATTCCTCCTTTGATGATTAAATATCACAAAACTGCTATATTTAAGGTGTTTATTTCTGTTCTCTGCTTATTGACCGTTACATTGTTTACTTATAATTCAGTAAAATTCTATGAAAAGCTTTATGATATTAAAGATTTTGCCTATTTAAGAGATAAAATGGTAATTTTTTATGCATTAAAGAATGAACCGCCAATACTTCCAATTTCTGTACATCTTTTTAATCCTGTACTTGGTCATACCCTAAGAATCAACCACAAAGATATTAATTATTTATTCCGTGATTTGCTAAATGCGAAGCCTGAAGATTTATACTTGGGTTATGATGAAATGTCTCATTATTATTATTTTCTTTCATATAGAGTTTATATTCCCGAAAAATCACTTAAATTAGAATATATGCTCCATAATGATGCTATGGATATTTTTATAGAAAATGGCGGAGTATATGATGAAGTCTTGAACCGCACATATAAATTTTCAAATTTAAAAGATAAAAATTTTGTTTTGAATATTAAGTGATTTGTAATCAATCATTTGTTTTCATTTTTCATTATTATTTGGTGATGTTAAATCCTTTTATTTTTTGATATTCTCGTAGTATGTTTCTTGATTATATTTTTATTATAAAGTATAATTTTTTTGTTATATTAATTGATTTTTATGTTGACTTTTCTAAAAAATAAATTTTATTTTAATTGTGTTTGTTTTGGATTATGTATTTCCCTTATATTTTTAATATTCTTTTTTATATTTAGATATAATGTTCTTTGTGCAGATGATTTACAGTACAATTTTTTGGTTCATTCTCCGACTATTCATTCTGATTTTTTTTATGGTTCTTGGGTAATGCAACTTCAAAATATTTCTATGTATGTAATTCCTTATAAATTAGGGATACATTTTCAAACTTGGGCATTAACGATGGGGAGTGTTCTAAAAGCAATTTCACTTACTGCTATTTTTATTATTTTATATAAAACGCTAGACGTCTTTAATTTAAAATTGAGGTATTTAGCAAGTTTTAGTGCTATTTTCCTACTCTTTTTATTCTATTCTAAAAATATTTATATTGATTTCTTAATTAATAGCGGATTTTTTAGGTTTGTTATTCCTTCTTCTCTTATGCTTATATTATTTTATCTTTTTTATAAAACTTTTTCAGATTTAAAAATCAATTTGATATTTTTATCTTTATTATCTTTTATTACTGCTTATTCATCAGAAATTGCCGCAGTAATTTTAATTTTATTTTCTTCTTTTATTATTTTGTATAAATTTTATTTAAAGCATTCATTTAAATCTTGTATTCCGTTTTTTATTGGATTTGTTTCTTTGTTTATTGGCTTTTTTATATTAATAAGTTCTCATGGATTTTTAATGCATTTAAAAACTAAATTAGATATTTTATCACCATTGAGTTCAATCTTCTTTTATCTCCCTGAGTATATCCCTGTCTTCTTTAAAGCTATATTTATTGATTATTACATTTTTTGGATTATAGTCATTTTTTTGTTAATTATTAATGTCAAATTAAATGCACATATAAATATTGTTTTTTCTTCAATGATTTTTCTCTCAATTTTGATTTTATCTTTTTCTTTAATTTTACTTGGGAAAACACATTATTCACAAGGCTTTTGGATTAATCATGCTGATTTGTATACTGTATTTTTCTCTTTAGCCTTTTATGCTGGGTTTATTTTATTTATTCCTATACTTAATTTTTTTGATAAGAATTATTTCTTTCATGTTTTATTTTCTGTATTTTTTATAATTATTTCTATTCTTTTTTACAATACTTCTTTAAGTCTGCATGAGCGTATAAGAACATTGGAAGATTATGCGTATCTTCGAGATAAAATGATACTATTTTATGCATATAGGAATGAAACACCTATAGTATCAATATTTACACATTTGGTTAATGTTTATTTTTATTTAACACCTGTTTCTGATTTAAATCCTGATTCTTATCTTAAAGAATTAGGCGTCTATCCTGATGATAGAAAAGTCGGATATTTAGCTATGTTTGGCCATTATTACCCTATTTGTTATGATCAACATATATCTGATGTTATTGTTCTTCCTCATTATAAAGCAATGGAAGAATTTGTTTTAAGGGGTGGTACTTATGATGAAATAATCAGCCGAAAATATAGCTTTGAAAATTTAAAAGATAAAAATTTTGTTTTGAATATTAAATAAGTTTTAGAAAATCAATTGTTTTATCACTGTAATTCTTTGTTTTTATAATGGTATACCCTTCTGTATTTATTGTTTTTTCTTCTTTTCTCTCTATAATAACAATTCCGTTTTTATTTAGTTTGTTTTTATTTTCTATTATTTTTAGAGCTTTATCATATAAATCAGATTCATATGGAGGATCAAGATAGATTATATCAAATGATTTTTCGATTTTTGAAAGGAGTTTTATTGCATCTCCTATCATAAATGTACCTTCTATTCCTAAATTTTGGGCATTTTGTTTTATTCCTAAGAATGAGAGTTTATCTTTTTCAAAACTCGTAACCCTGAAACCTCTTGAATAAGCTTCGAAAGCCATAATTCCGCTACCTGAGAACATGTCTAAAAATGATTTTTCTTCAAAATCAATCATTGTTGATAGTGAATTAAAAATCCCCTGACGTACCTTTGATAGTGTAGGCTTTATGTTTTCTTGGGGTGGAAATTTGATTATTCTGGAGTTTAGTTTTCCGCCTGTTATGTTCACAGTTCAAAAACCTCATCATTTTTATCTGTTAATGGTTGTTTACCTGCTCTTATTTGACCTAAAATATTAGTCCATTTCCCAAATAAACCTTGAGAATAATGAGGCCTATTGTTTATGTAAGTATAAACATATAGTTCTTTTTGATAGTATTCAATTCTTTGAATAATACAAAAGCCTCCCTGGGAAGTGCAACCTAAACCCATTGAATTTTCAGGTTCAGAGATAACTTTATAGTATTTAAAATCTGAATATTCTTTTTGAATGTTGATGAGATTATTCAATAATATAGTATTGATTTCTGCTGTTGACTCTTTAACTTCTATATAAAGTGCTTCAGTAGGATTAGCTTCTTTTGCTTTTAATAATTTGTTTACAGCTGGTGTAAAAACAAGTTTTTTATTTTCCAGGCTCAGATTATCATTTTTCTTCCAACCGTTTGGAACTTTAAAAGTTATATTTTGAGCATATGAAACAGATATCAGAGAAAAAATAATAAATATAATCTTAAACGTATTCGAAAACATCTTTTTCCTTTGCTTCTACAATTTCAATTGGAAGATTAGAAAGTATTCTTCTGAATACTTTAGCTGAACATTTCTCTGAATTAAAATGCCCTATGTCAATTATAGTCATTCTCTTTGCTGTCTGAGCCTGATGATATTTAATGTCTCCGGTGAGATAAACGTCAATTCCGTTTTGATCTAAGATTTCAATATAATCGTGACCTGCTCCTGAACAAAATGCTATGGTTGAAAATTGGGCTTTATTAAGATTTGAGACTTTTAATTGAGAAATATTGAATGCTCCTTTGAGTCTTTCAATGAGTGTTTTCATATCTTGAGGCGTATCAAGTTTTTTATATTTTACAAATTCATAAAGAATTTCAGGATTTTCATATCCGCAAAGAGAAGCAAAACTGTCGTTTACTCCTCCTTTTGCCTTGTCCAAGTTTGTATGTGCACTGTATATTCCGATATTATTCTTTATTGCTTTCGTTATAAATGACGGAGTTATTGATTTAATCGGAGAAAAGAATATTGGATGGTGGGATAAAATCAAATTGCAACCGGTCTGAATTGCTTGTTCCACTGTATTATCATTAACATCTAATGAAACAAGTATTTTAGAAGTTTCTTCTTGACTTGCCATTACTTGCCAGCCTGAATTGTCCCATTCTTCTGCTTCTGAAAGAGGTGCAAAATTCTCGATTTCTTCAATTATATCTTTAATTTTCATCAAAAATCCTTTCAAAAATTTTGTCTGCAATTTCTGATTTTAAACTCTTGTCTATCTTTTCAGTATTTTTGTCTTTGTCTATTATATAAACTTCATTATAGTCAGATGAAAAGCCTATTGATTTATCTGATATGTCATTTGCAATTATATAATCGCATTTTTTAGTGTCGATTTTCTTTTTTGCGTTTTCTATTAAATTTTCACTCTCAGCGCAGAAACCGATTACGGTTTGGTTTTCTCTTTTTTTAGCACTTAGTGTTCTTAAAATATCAGGGTTTTCAACAAGTTCAAGAACAATTGAGTCTCCTGTCTTTTTAATTTTTACACTGCTCTTATTTTTAACTCTGTAATCTGAAACTGCAGCAGCCATTATCAATATGTCAGAGTTTTGAAATTCTTTCTCCGTTGCTTTAAGCATTTCGTTGGCACTTTTAACCAAGATGGTTTTACCTTTAAAATCTTGATTTTGTACTGTTGTAATCAACGTGACATCTCCGCCGAATTTTTGTGCACTTTTTGCAAGTGATAATCCCATCTTACCTGAACTGTAGTTGCCTATATATCTGACAGAATCAATTTCTTCTTTAGTTCCGCCCGATGTTATAACAATTCTTTTTCCTTTTAAAAATTGTTTTGGTAAAAGTTGTGATTTAGCGGCTTCAAAAATTATTTCTAACTGAGGAAGTCTTCCTTTGCCTTCATCTCCGCAAGCTAAAAAACCGCTTTCGGGTTCAAGAACTATTACTCCTCTTGATTTTAATTGCTTAATATTTTTTTGTACCGCTTCATTTTCCCACATCCCTGTATTCATACAAGGTGCAAGAATCATAGGCTTTTGAAAAGCACAGGCTACAGACGTTAAAAGGTTATCACAAATGCCGTTTGCTATTTTTGAAAGGGTGTTTGCAGTTGCTGGAGCAATTAAAAATATATCTGCTTCTTTTGTTAATGCTATGTGTTCAGGCTTAAAATCTTTAGTTTCAAACTGAGAAATTGCAACATCATTGTTTGAAAGTGATTTCAGAGTTACTTCTGTTACAAATTCTAGTGCGTTTGGTGTCACAATTGTTTTGACATTTGCACCACTCTTTTTGAACATTCTTATGAGTTCAGGTATTTTATATGCGGCTATGCCGCCTGTTATTCCTATTAAAACAGTCTTACCTGAAAACATAATCAGCCTTTCTGTGAGTCAAAGATTTTTTGTAGTTCCTTTAATGCAATTTCAATGTTATCATTAACAATGCAATAATCAAACTTTTTGCTTTCTTCAAGTTCTTTTGTGGCTATTTCCAAACGCCTTTGGATAACTTCTTCTGTTTCAGTGTGTCTTCCTCTCAGACGTTTTTCAAGTTCTTGAAGTGATGGGGGCAGGATGAATATTGAAACAGCATCAGGAATTTTTGATTTGACCTGTGCACAACCCTGAATTTCAATTTCAAGGAGTATATTTTGATTTTTTGCTAATTTCTTTTGTACAAATTCTTTTCCTGTGCCGTAATAATTTCCGCTGAATTCGGCATATTCAATGAAACCGTCATTTTTAATCATTTTTTTGAATTCTTCTTTTGAAATGAAAAAGTAATTTACTCCGTCCTCTTCACCAGGTCTTGGAGAGCGTGTTGTATAAGAAATTGAAAAAATAATGTCATTATTTCTTTTCAAGAATTCTTTTATTAATGTGCCTTTTCCGACACCCGAACAGCCTGCAATTATGTATAATTTAGCGGTCATTTTTCACCTTTAGTTTTTACTAATTATACTTCATCAGGGCAATTTTTTCCAGTATTATATAACTTTACCGTTAAAAAGTTCCTGTATCATTTTTGCCTGACTAGAAGTGTCAATGTCTAATTCTTCTCTTTCCGGCTGTTTCATTTGCTCTTCGTAGTATGACTCATCTTCGTTATCTTCAACAGGTGCATTTTGTTCTTCATTTTGTATCTTTTTGGGTGCCGGTGGAGTTGCTTGAAGATTTGGATGGCTTATTTCCGGCTGTTCCGTATTTCCTACAACTAGTCTGATATTTAATCCGCTTTTCCCAAGATATTCTTCGGCAGCGGTTTTTAGCATCTGAGTCTTTTGCGGTTCTTTTGCTCTGTTTAAATAATTTTCATTTTTAAAAGATATAACTATTGTATCTTCATTTATTGATACCGGTTTTGCAACCTGTTTAAAAAACATCTGATTTGGTGTGCTTTTTATGTTATGTAATATTGATATCCATAATTTGTTTATATCATTTGAATTTTCTGTAATTAATGGTTGCGGTTCCGGAAGTGCTGTTTTTTCTTCCTTTTTTATTTCTTCGTTTATTTTATTTTGTTCTTTTGTTTCTTCTTTTGTTTCTTCTTTTGTTTCTGTTTTTTCTTCAATTTTTTGAACAGTTTCTCTTGGCTTTTCTATTTTTTTAATTTCAACAGGATTTTCCTTTGCTTTTATTTCACCGGTCATGATTTGATTTTCAAGCATTTCAATTCTTTTTAACAAATTTTTTGCACTCGGCAGATTCTTATAGTTTGTCAGGTCTATTAAACATAATTCAAGCCAAAGATATTTATTTGTAGAATCTTTAATCTGATTTGCATAATATGAAAGACGATCTATAATCTGAATGATTTCGTCGGTTTCAAAAGCATTTCCTTGTTCTTTTGCTTTGTCTAAATTCCCCTCTCCCAATTGCGTCAGATTTAGTATGAGAGAATTATCTTTGCAGTTTTTTGTTATGATTAAATCTCTGAAATATTGAATAAGGTTTGTGATAATTTGTATCGGCTCATTACCTTTTGAATAGACTTTATCAATCAGGGTAACGCTTTCCATTGAATTCCCTTTTGATATGTCATCAACAATTTCGTAGAGAGCATCAAAAGAAACTTTACCGAGTAGCTCGTTAATATCATCAACATCAATTTGCTTGTTATAACCAAGTACACTGACTTGATCTAAAAGTGCCAAAGAATCTCTCATTCCTCCTTGAGAATTTTTAGCAATAGAATATAGAGCTTGTTTTGAGATATTAATTTTTTCTTGTTCACAAATATATTCAAGTCTTTTTACAATATCATCAGTTGTTATGCGTTTAAAATCAAACCTTTGGCATCTTGAAATAATTGTATCCAAAACTTTATGCGGTTCTGTTGTTGCAAGAATAAATATTACGTTTTCTGGCGGTTCTTCAAGAGTTTTCAAAAGAGCATTAAAAGCATGTTTTGATAGCATGTGAACTTCGTCTATAACATAAATTTTGTATCTTCCGTTTACCGGTACATATTGAATTTTGTTGAGGATTTCCTGAGTATCTTCAACACTTCTGTTACTCGCAGCATCAATTTCGATAACATCAACCGGAACTGTGTTTGTAATATCAATACAACTCGGGCATTTACCGCATGGTGTTAAAGTTGGACCTTCCTTACAGTTTAGTGATTTAGCCAAAATTCTAGCAGATGATGTCTTCCCTGTTCCTCTAGGTCCGCATAAAAGATATGCGTGTGCTATTTTATTCAGCTTTATTGCATTGCTTAATGTGTTAACTATATTTTCCTGACCGACGAGGTCATGAAATGTCTGCGGTCTGTATTTACGATATAGCGGTATATATTTGTTTTCCAATTGCCATAGCCCCTTTTGAATGATAATATTATTATACACGATTTAATCATAAATTAGGCTGAATATGAATATAATTAAACCTCCAAAATTAAAACAAGGCGATACAATCGGAATTTTGTCAGTTTCTGGCGGGATAAGCGATTATGATAATATTTTAAGAGCCAAGGATTATTTCATTTCTCAGGGGTTTAAGGTTAAAATTTCAGGAACAGCCAGTAAACATTTCAGGTATATGGCAGGAAGTGACGATGAAAGAATTAGTGCACTTGAAGAGGCTTTTTCTGATTCTGAAATTGATGCTATTATTTGTTCGCGTGGCGGTTATGGTGCTTTAAGAATTGTAGATAAAATTAATTATGATGTAATCAAAAATAATCCTAAAGTCTTTGTTGGCTTTTCTGATATTACAATTCTTCTTTCTATGATTTTTTATAAAACAGGTTTAATCACTTTTCATGGTGCAATGATGAATGGTGACTTCGGTAAAGATGAAATTTGTGATTATACAAAAGATTCTTTCTTTAAAACTTTGATGTCAGAACAAACAGATTTTATAGCTAAAGATAATTTTGTAGTTATTAAACATGGGATATCAAAAGGAATTCTCTGGGGTGGGAATTTGGCATCACTCGTTTCATTACTCCCTTTAGACTTTGTTCCTGATGAAGATATAATCCTCTTTTTGGAAGATTTAAATGAACCTGTCTATAAAATCGATAAAATGTTAACTCAACTCTTTAATGTTCCCAAAATTAAAAAACATGTTAAAGGTTTGGCGTTTGGTGATTTTCTTGATAGCGGTAATGATGAACAGTTAAGAGATTTATTTTCAGAAATTTCGTCAAAATATTCTTTACCTGCATCTATGGGTTTTAAGTTTACTCATGGAAAAGAAAAAGATACTGTTCCATATGGTGTTAAAGTTTTGTTTAGTGCTGATGAAGGTCTTTTGAGGGTTGAAAATAATTATCTCAAATAGTAAATTATAGAAATGAATAAATTAATTGAAATTAAAAATCTTAATAAGAAATTTAGTGTTGCAAGCAACTTTTGGGAAAAATCTCAAAAATTTGTTTATGCACTTAACGGTATTAATCTTGATATTTATGAAAACGAGATTTTGGGTCTTGTCGGAGAATCCGGTTGCGGTAAATCTACTTTGGGTAAATGTGTATTAAAACTTGATGTTCCTACTGAAGGAGAAATTTTATTTAAAGGCAAAAATCTTGCCGAGATGGATAAGAGTGAGATTAAAAAGTTCAGAAGTCAGGCTCAGTTAATCTTTCAGAATCCTTTTATGAGTCTTAATCCAAGAATGAAAATCTATGATATTTTAAGAGAACCTTTCGTTGTAAACGGAATAAGGGATAAGAAAATCATTGATGAAAAGATAAATGAAGTAATCGGGCTGATTAAGCTTGATAAATCTGATTTAATTAAATATCCTCATGAATTTTCAGGAGGTCAGAGACAGAGAATAGCAATTGCAAGAGCAATTATTTTACATCCTGAATTCGTTGTTGCAGATGAGCCTGTCAGCGCACTCGATGTTAGTATTCAGGCTCAAATAATAAATATGCTTCTTGAATTAAAACAACACATGAATTTAACCATGCTCTTTGTTTCTCACGATTTAAATATTGTAAAATACGTTTCCAACAGAGTAGCAGTAATGTATCTTGGTGAGATTGTTGAAATCGGTAATAATAAAGAACTTTTTGAAAATCCCTCTCACCCTTATACCAAAGCTCTTTTAAGTGTCATTCCAAAAATTAATGATAAGGGCGAAAAGAAGATTATTCTTGAAGGTGACCTCCCTTCACCTTATGAACTCTTAAAAGGCTGCAAGTTCCATACAAGATGTCCGTTTGCAACAGACAGATGTAAATCCGAAATTCCTGAAACAGTTTCATTATCAGATTCTCATTTCTCTAAATGTTTCTTTTCGGGTAAATAATTGTTACAAATAAACCTTTGATGCAATTAATTGTATAATTAGATAAAGGTTTTTTATGAATAATTTTGCAAAAATAGTAATTTTAATTTTGGTCGTTCTGACAGTATTGTTTGTTAAAGAAAATTTTGGTGACAATATTGGAAGCTTTATTAACAAACACACTCCTTTCGAAGTACAGAGAAAAAATCCTTTCGGTACTCAGAAAGAAGTTATGAAGCCTGAGGCTAAAAAAGTTGTAAAACAGGATAACCCTAAAATTGAGAAAAAAATTCTGATTTATTATCTTGCACTTGATAAAAATTCTAATCCTATTTATAAAACAATCGAGCGTGCAAATCTGGGCTCTGAAAGCCGACTTGAGTTTGCTATCAAAGAATTATTAAAAGGTCCGGATTTACTTGAAAAAACTAAAGGTACATATAGCGAAATTCCCGCTGAAACAAAACTCTTGGGTATTAAAGAAGATGCTAAAACCATAACAATAAATTTAAGTGAAGACTTTGAACTTGGCGGAGGTACTGACAGCATTTATTCAAGATTAATGCAAATTATTAAAACATCTCTTGCCAATTGTCAGGGCAAAAAAGTTTATCTTCAGATTGAAGGCAAACAGGCAGAGTTTGTCGGCGGTGAAGGTATTATGATTACACAACCTCTTAGCGAGCATTCATTAGGTGATTAAAGATTTAGACTATTACATGAATTTGAATTGGACTTTAATTGAGGGTACTGACCTTGATTTCAACGGTGAACCGTATCATTACATTGAAATTAAGGAAATTCCGAGTTTTACTTTTTGCGCTAAAACTCGTCAGGGATGTCTCGATAACTATAAAAAGCAACTTCGTTGGACTTTAAAAATTATGCTTGAAGATGAATCAACACATATTGTAGAACCAGGAGAAGATGACGGTGAAGATGTCGATTGGGAAAGTCTTTGCCCATAGATAAAAAGAAATAAATTTTGAAATGAAAAATAACAGATTTATTACATTTACAGAGCTTTATAGAAAATTTACAAAAAAAATCAGTGAGAAATATGATTATTATGAAAATATAAGATTAACTAAGCTGAAAGAAAATAAGATAGAGATGTTAGTCAGTTTCATAGCTTGCTGTTTTTTATATGCAATATTGATAATAGCTTTTATAATTGATTTCCAAAATGGCAATAATAAAGATTCGTTATTTGAACTGTTAATAACTTTTTTAATAACTTTTATTATACTGTATTTTTATCAAAAATTTAAAGAAAAATATGAATATCGAAAGCTGATGAAAAGTCATTTATTACCTTTGCTATTATCTGATATTAAAGATTTAAGAATAAATAAAGATAAAAAACCGAGATGGGAAGAAACACAACCCTTTGATATTAATAATAATGATTTAACAAAATATGACGATTCATTTACTGGGATATATAACAATACTTTTTTTAAAATATCCGAAATATTCAATATTAAATCTAACTATCTTGCTCGTGGAGGTTATCAACAATATAAAGTGATGGAAGGGATTATATTCACATTTGACTT
>JAEEGL017255765.1_pt1 | contig 16049 bp, 12 predicted proteins | sample 9134231 | NCBI WGS metagenome assembly JAEEGL01 (sample SAMN16246548, study PRJNA631951) | gut metagenome | biome: gut microbiome; feature: rumen; material: fiber-attached | host: Bos | place: Iran: Karaj | collected 2018-10 | reverse complement strand
GTAATTATTTTAATTTACCTATCGAGGAAATATTCGAAGAAAAAGACATGAACCTATTTAACAGAAAGGCAAACACAATAGCAGAAATTCAAAATCTATATGGAAAAAATACTATATTAATTAAGAACAATATCGTATATAGATGTGGAACTAATGAAACCGAAAAAGGACCTAAATGTTTACTAAATTACGAATTACCATATTATGGTAAAATGAAACTATTTGTTGTTCTTAATGATAAGGTATATTCACTTATTAGTACCGAAGAAAAAATAGACAAATACTACACAAAATATGTTGTTGGAAATGAAGCTAATATTGATCCATCATGTATAGATTTTGATAAAACTCCATGGAATGATAAAAAAAAGACTAATAATTAGTCTTTTTTTATTAATTATTTTTCTAATTTTTTAACATATATATTTCTAGGTCCTCTAGAGAATGTTTTAGTACCTTTTAATTCAAAATCATCCTTTAAAAGATTATTATAAGAATAAAAGTTATCTGGATGAACAGTACCTGCAGCATATTTATAACCTAATGATTTAACATATTCATCCATTACTTTAAGCATTTGATACTGAAGATGATTACCTTGATATTTAGGATTAACAAACATTGGTCCATAATCGACTACTTCTTTATAATCTAAGTCTAAATCAAATTTCTTAATACTCTTTTCATCTGAAGGTATCTTCATCATGGAACATACTGGATCATCTTTTAAATAATAGATCCATATCTTTGAATCATTTTGTAAAAACATTTCCAAATCTTCTTTAGAAAAATCTCCTAACCAATCAGGATGTTCCATATGTTTTTTAACGAGTTCTCTGAATGCTATATATTCATCAAGATTAATGTTATCTGATATACAAGTTAAATCCTCTAATTTCATTTTAATCACCAATATAATAATAACATAAATAAAAAAACTAGCATATGCTAGTTTTTAATTTGTCCACGAACGATAACTCTTAACTTGTCTAGTTGCAGCATCAACATCAACGGTATGATTAGTTCCATCTTTCATTCTAAAATATACTTGATGTCTATAATAGAAACCTGGTCCACCTTCTCCATCCGTTCCTGTACTAACTTCAGAATAATCTATATCTGCTTCATTAAAGTCCGGAACCTTATTGTTCTTAATATAATTAATACCTATTTGTTTAGCTTCATCTTTACTTATAAGTGTTGGAACTGCTACTCTCTTATCAGTAATAAAATCACCAGTATGAGAATCCCAATAACTTGTAATACGTTCTGTATTTGTTGTTATTACTATTTCAATTGCTCGACAATAAGAAGCACCACTATAAGCTTCAGTTGTAGCATAGCCACCACTCATAACACTAGATGCACTAAGTCCATAACGAGATAAAGCATTTTCTCTAGCTTGTGATGTACTATAATCATCATAATAGAACTCACAGCTTTGTGGTCTTTTGTTATTCCATGAACACCAAGCTGGATCTTTTAAATCACTTGGTGGTGTACAAGTATAAGATGTACTTGTTCCATTATTATTACCTGTATTAATTCCTGTATTAGTTGTGGTATTTGTATTAGGATTTTCTGTAGGATTTTCTTCAGGAGTATCATCCCCTATTGGTTCTTCAATATTTTCTTCATAAGAAAGAAGTTCTGATATTGATTTATCCTTTAATTCCTCAACAGTTAAATCACTATTATTAGCTATTTCTTCAATAAGGGCTGCTTTACCAGCACTTATTCCTTCTTGTTCTGTAGCATCACTTTTAATTACATAAGATACTACTCTAGCTTCAACATCTTTTTCTTTTAAGCTTTCGGTTAATGTTTCTTTAACTAAATCAGCTTTAGTTTTATCTTTAGAACTAACTAATATTACTAAATCACCATCACCATAACGTCTTTCAATTAAGTTATCACTTATTTGATTAACTGTTTCCGTTAATTTCTTACCTACCATATCTTCGGTTACTAAATCTTTAGCATCCTCATTTAATGGGGTTACAAATAAGACATTATCATCTTTATCTAAATCGATTTTAATACTAGGATTAATATCTAAGATAACAGTCGAAGCAATTACATTTTCTTCTTCCTCTTCCGGAGTATCTTTATATGTAAGATATCCTAAACCAAAACTAACACCCAATAGTAAAACCACCAGAAGAATCATCAATACTTTTTTCATATATTTACCTCTAGTATAAGGATAACATAATAAATAATAATATATCAACAAAAAACCAGCATATGCTGGTTTATTTTATTTCTATTGTGGCATATTTACGACATAAATTATCTTTATAATCGTATTCATCAGGACATTTATATTCTTTGATTGGTTCAATTGTTTCTTCTTTCACACAAATGTTTTCTTGTAACTCAAATCCGTCTTCACAATACTTAATATTAGAGGCTTTTTGATTAACTTTTTTTACACATTTATTACCCTCTAAAGTATAATCGTTATCACAACCTTGAGTTGCTGTAGCATTTGTTTTACTTTCTTCATAACACTTGTTATTTTTAAGAACCGTACCATTTGCACATTGATAATTGTATGTCGCTGCGGTATGACCTTGGTAACAGAAATAATCTGGTCCTAAGGTATCTGGTGCATCGCATTTACATCCATCATAAATATGTTCATAAACATCACAGTTATCAGAAATCGGAGGTCTTGCTCCCCACCAACAACTACCATCTTTCATTTCATAATTATCTGGACATGTAGCAGTTTTCGTTAAGGCATCAGGTCTTTCTGTTAAAGTAACGCATTTATCTCCCTCAACCGTTCCCGTTGTACAAGTATAAATGGTTTTAACATTCTTTGTTAAAGTACCAGTACAAGTATCTCCAGAAAGGGTTAAACCATCTTCACAACCATATTTTGTTTGAACGGCTTGTTCTTCCTTTTTATAACAAGAACCCTCAATTAATTCATAAGTGTCCTCGCATTTAATAATTTCTTCTGCATCAAGATGATCAACTTCTTTTCGACAAATATCACCATCTTGTTCATAACCATCTGGACAATCACTACAGCCAGTTAAACAAAAAAGTGATATAACAATCAATAATATCGCTAATGTTTTTTTCATATCATACTCCTTATCTAATAGCATTGTATCAAATAATAGTCAATTTAAAAAGAACCATTTATATGGTTCTTTTATTATTTAATAATTCTTGGAATAATAAAGCATGTGATTTTAATACCTGATTAGTTTCAATTAAGTGTTTAATATCATCAACCGATAAATATTCCATTTTAATCTCCTTTATTTTCTTTTTTTCATACCAGTTGTAACATAATGATAAAAATCATTGAAAGACATTTTTTCTTCATTCTTTGGTAGTTGTTTCAAATATTCTTTATGTAATTTCTTAACAATCCTAACAAATAATTCCTCAATAAAGAATTCATCAAGGGATTGATATTCAATACCTTTTTCATTAGACATTTCTCTTTGATACTTGATAGTTATTTTTTTAATAAAATCTTGATTGTTAATAAATTGCTTGAAGATTTGATAAACATTATCACGATTAACTTCCGGGATTAAATGTTCATCGACAAATAAAAATGCCGGTTCAATTATTTTACTAATATCTAGATATAAATTATCATTACGTGCTTCATAATATTCTAGTTTAATGAATCTTTTAAATCGTCTTAGAAAAGAAGCCATTTTCTTTTCTAAAGCATTTAATCTTTTAGGATCAGGATAACCAACCGATAACATATCTCTTTGGTATGATATTTCTTCGGTTGGATTGGAAATTCTTAAATAACTGCCATCTTTAGTTTCAACCTTATCTAGGAAAAATGCTCTTCCTCTTACATAATATGTATCTACTAATTTACCAATACTAATACCAATCGAAGTATCACAGTGTGTATTATGAACCATACTTTCATATAATTCGGATACAATTGGATTACCTTGTTCATCAGTTTTATTATAACTATCAAAACCAATTAAATGAATAACTCTATCATACTTGTCTTCATAATAATTACGAATCATTGTTTTAGCATTACGATAGGCTTTTTCATCAGATAAAATACCATTATTTTCTACAAATTTATAAGTTTGAGCTAAGTTTAAGAACGCGGTCCTTTCAGGACCTTCTGTAATTCCCATCTCCGTTAAATGATCCTCAACTTCTTGATCATTTTTAGGATCACCTTGTTTGTATTTTCGAACTTTTTCTTCGAATTCAGTTACATCATTGATATATTCTTCGGTTAATTTTTCAAGCAGTTCGGGAGGAACCGATACAAGAAAAAGATCCTTTTCATCAACATCTTCTAATTGTGGTGGTTTATCAGGATCACTTGATTTTTCTTGTCTTGAATTAAAATCAACAATACAACTGTTGATATGCTCCATATTTAAAAAACTAAAATTATTAATACATTTCATAAAGATTTTACTAAATCTTATCATTGGATATTGAAGACCTTGGGAAGCAAAATGTTGATCAAAATCCTTTTGAAAACGATTTTTACTCTTTTCATTTTTTAAATTACCATTTACATAAGAATCAGGATGCTTTTTACGATCTTCTTCGACAAAATCTAATAATAATCCATTTAGTTTTAATATTTCTTTTCTTCCTTCATCAGATATTATCCAATTTAATAAAGCTGTAGCTTCAGTATCACCATACTTAGATATATCTTCACCTACTGTTCGAATAAAATATCCTTTTAATAGATTTTTATGTTCACTTTGTGAATCACGACTATCAGTAAGGCCTAATAAATGAGCAACTTTATCCTCTTTAATACTTAAAATACGAGACATATTCATATTAAAGGAATTATCTGGTAATTTAATAATAAAGTTTCGATCTTTATAAAGTGCTCGGTAGATTTCAACATTAACTCGTATTAAATCTAACATGTAGTTAATTTCTGTTTGATTAGGAATAATTAATTGTTTTTTATAATCATCCTGAAGTACTTTAGGTACCACAAGTGGATCCTTAAAATCGCCTTGCAAAAATTTATTAATGAAATCAATATTATCTTTAAATATCTTTCGGCAATCAGGACTTAATTCACCTTCTTCATAATCATGAAAAATGGAATTTAAAAAATCAAGTCGCGAACAATTATCTTTCATGATATTTTCATATGATTGATTCGTCTTAGCACGGTGACTATCGTACAATCCGCGCATTATTTCGTTAAATCTTCGAGATTGTTCAATCATTAATATCACCTAGCCTTTTTCTTAAATATTTTCTTAATGCCCAAAGGTATTAAGAAAATAATATTAAAAGCTACAAAATATAATGTTAACATTAAAAGCGGATTCAAAAAGCCCAAATTCATACTCGTTAATTTAGAGGCAATATCTTCGAAAATGGGAACACTACCTAAATCTTTATACATCATAAAATCAAAATTAAAAATATAATCAATTGGAATAACAATTAGTGAGAATAAAACGTGAAATAAGAAGCCTTTTAGAATCGTTGAGTATTTCATATCAACATAGTTAGTTACAATCAATAAAAGACCTAAAAAGACCATTAAAAAGTGCCATATCATGGAATAAAAAGCACCAAATGATAAGAACGGATAAAACTTAAAAGCATTCAAAAATAACATCGTAGCAAAGCCACCTAGAATACAACCGGTAGCTAACCATGAATCGGCATATTTTTTAATTTTACCTTTGGCAAAACCTGATAATAAACCGGCAATCATAACTAAAGAGCAAGTATCAAAAGGAAGCAAATAATAATTGAAGGATCCACCTAGCGTAATGTCATAATAAGATTCCCAAGTTGTTTTACCAAGATAGAATAATACAAAAAAGATTGCTATTATTCTAATTATTTTTAAAACTCTTTCTTTCGAAGACTTCCTAAATATAAATAATAATACAATCATTAATACCGCGGATAAAATAAGGTATAAATTCTGAGCAAAGCTACCATAATCTTGGCCTGTGTAACCAACAATATTATATTTATAATCAAAAAAGTTATAATTACCTATATACATATACTACTCCTATAATGAATTATATCATATTTTGATAGGTTCTTTCCCCAAAAATCTTTGTACCAATTCTGACCATATTAGAACCTTCTTCTATAGCAATTAAATAATCACTACTCATACCCATTGATAATAATGGGAAATGGTATTTATCATTTAATTCTTTCATTTGTTTAAATGATTCTCTAATTAGATTAATATCTTCGGTATGTGGTGCAATACACATCAATCCTTTTAAATCAATATTAGATAATTCTTTTATTTCATTAATAATATTATCTAATTCCTTAATATTACATCCGGTTTTATTGCTATCATTTGCAATATTTACTTCGACCAAAACCTTTACTATTTTTTCATTCTTAAGGGCTTCTTTGTTGATCTCTTTAGCTAGTTTAATAGAATCAACCGATTCAATTAAATAGATATTTCTTTTAACTAAATCCTTAACTTTATTAGTTTGTAAATGACCTATCATATGCCATTTAATATCACCAGGTAAACTATCCATTTTAGCAGTTAATTCTTGAACATAGTTTTCGCCAAAATCTCTAATACCTAAACTATATGCTTTTAAAATATCAGCATTACTTTTGGTTTTAGAAACAGCTACTAAAGTAATGTTATTCCCTATTTCACTTTTTATTTCTTCAATAGCATCTTTCACAGTATCACCATATTTATTATATCATATATTTTTGCACAAAAAATGACCCGCCGAAGCGGGTCTCAGGGGGTTTTGGTTGACTACTCCCAAAATTATTCGTGAGAGTAATCATGTAATGTATGATATCTCTACCATACAATTAAATCATAAAAGATTTTTTAACAAAAGTCAATCTATGAAAGTAAAATGTTTACACACTAATTAGTAATATCTAAAGATGTAGCTAAATTATTATAGTATTCATTATCCCGATATTCCTGGGAATTTATATATTCATTACTATCTTTTTGAGCTTGTAATAAAATTTGATAATCATTATTTAAATTAGCAATTTTAAAATGCATATCTCCATGTTGTCTCGTACCAAATAAATCACCATGGCCTCTTAGTTCAAAGTCTTTTTGAGAAATATAAAAACCATCGTTACTTTCTTCCATAACCGATAATCTTTCTTTTTCATAATCACTAACTAAATAACAATAGCTTTGAACTGAGTTTCTCCCTACTCGACCACGAAGTTGGTGTAACGTAGCTAAACCAAAACGTTCAGCATCAAAAATGACAATCATGGAAGCATTAGAAACATCCACACCGACTTCAATAACCGTTGTGGAAATTAAAATCTTTATTTGATTATTCTTAAAATCATTCATAATTGCATCTTTATTTGCTTGTTTTAATTTACCATGTATTATTTCGGTTCTAACTAACCCCTTAAAAGCTAAATCCATTTTTTCTTTTAAGAAATTAACACTTTTTAATTCTGATTCCTCGGATGACTCCACTAATGGAGATACGACATATATTTGATGACCCAATTTAATTTCTTCGAGCATTTTTGAAAGAACTTCTTTAAGTTCATTTTCTTTCTTTACTTTTGTAATGATTGGTAATCTTCCTTGCGGTTTAGATTTAATCATTGAAATATCTAAATCGCCATAAATAGTCATTGCATAGGTTCTAGGAATTGGTGTGGCAGATAAATATAAAGTATCGGGTTTAATTCCCTTATTTTCTAATGTACCTCTTTGATTAACTCCAAAACGATGTTGTTCATCGGTAATTACTAAACCTAAGTTATGAAATTTAAGATTTTCATTTAGTAAAGAATGAGTACCAATTAATAAATCAATTTTACCATCTTCAAGTCTTTCATAAATCTTTTCTTTTTCTTTTTTCGTCATTGAACCGGTGATAATATCCGTTGTGACATTAAACTGATCTAATGTTTTTTTAATACTATAATAATGTTGCGTAGCCAAAATTTCTGTTGGGGCCATTAACGTAGTTTGGTAACCACTTAAATAATTAGCATAAATAGCTATCACGGAAACAATCGTTTTTCCACTTCCAACATCCCCTAGTAATAATCGATTCATTCTATTTTTAGATAACAAATCTTCTAAAATATCATCTTTGGCTTTTAATTGATCTTCTGTTAAAGTAAATGGAAGGGATTTAATTAATAAATCAACTTTATCTTTATCAAAAGAACGAACTAAACCATTTTCTTTTTTAGATGCCTTTTTTAAGATATTCATCTTAAAAGCAAATTCAAATAACTCTTCATATATTAATCGGATTTTAGCTTGTTTAATATCATTCGTATTCTTAGGAAGATGTATCTTAAACAAACTCTCTTTTTTATCCATAAATTTATATGTTTCAGCATAATCCTTTGGAATATGATCGGTGATTTCAATACTATCTAGTGATGATGCTACTAGTTTATTTATTTGATTAGAATTAATACCATTCGTGACATGATAGACGCTTTCAATATCCCCATTATGAATATTGAACTTAATATCAGAAGCAGTGAAAGTATTATTCTTTTGTTCATATTTACCAATTAAAGTAATCGTCTTACCAATAGTTAAATTGTTTTTCATAAATGCTCGGTTAAAAATCGTGACATTAAAAATTCTACCATTGGCATTAGCTCGAAATGATAAACGATTAAAATTTCTTTTAATATAGGAAACATTTGGTGCTGATTCAATAACTGAACTAATTATTAACGTATCATTAGAATCATTTATTTCATTAAAATGATAGATATTATACTTATATGGATAATAAGAAACAAGGTCATCTGTAGTATATATTTCCAGCTTATTAAGTAGTTTTTCGGTCTTGGGACCAACACCTTTGATTGAACTTATTTCCATATTTTCTCCTTGAATATATTATAACAAAAAAACATTTTAAAAAATATATGTAAAAAAGTGTAAATATAGTTTGACTTTTATATAGTTATCGGTTAGTATAGAAACTACCAAATCACTTAAAGAAGGCGATTTGGTGCTAGTATCACACTAGTCAACCCCTTTTTATTCTTTGAGGCTACCAGCGATGGTAGCCTCGCATTTTTTACAAAGAAAAAGCTAACTATTAGTTAGCTTTTTTATTTATCGATTTGTAATAGTTATACCGATTAATTGCATTTTCTTTTTGTTTATTTAGAAGAGCCTCAGCTTCCTCTGGATTCTTAAGTTTTAATGAATTAAATCTTACTTCGCCATCAAGATATTCTTGATACTTATCAAAATCTGGTTCCTTAGAATCAAGTAATAATTCATTATCTTTATAGCGCATTAATAAAACGTAACCACATTCAACAGCAAGCTTCTCTTCGTTAATTGAACATGCCATTCCTTTTTTAATACCATGTTCAATACATGGACAATAAGCAATAATAATTGCTGGCCCTTGGTGTTCTTCAGCTTCCTTAAAGGCATTGATAGTATGCATCATGTTAGCCCCTAGGGAAACAGATGCTACATAAACATTTTCAATACCAGAAGCAATTCTAAATAGATCTTTCTTAGATGTATGTTTACCACCATCAGCAAATTTAGCAACAGCACCATTTTTGGTAGCTTTAGATGCTTGACCACCGGTATTTGAATATACTTCAGTATCTAATACTAAAATCTTAATATTCTCATTTGAATGAAGAATATGATCAATACCATTATAGCCAATATCATAAGCCCAGCCATCGCCACCTAGTACCCAAACAGTACGTGCCGGCATATATGGTTTTAATAAAACCAATTCATGTGGAATATTTTCATCTTTTAGACTATTAGCTACTTCGGTAGTTATCTTTTCATCATTTTCATTTTCTAAATATTTATTAAATAATTCTTTTGTTTTATCATCAACAGAATCTAAGGCTTTTTCCATTACATTACGAATTTGTTCACGTTTTTGTTCATATGAAATATGAAGACCGTAACCAAATTCAGCATTATCTTCGAATAATGAATTTGCCCATGGGATTGTATATGGTGTTGATGGAGCACTACCACCATAAATTGATGAACAACCGGTAGCATTTGCAATAACCATTTTTTCACCAAATAATTGCGTTAATAAACGAATATAAGGCGTTTCACCACACCCAGCACATGAACCACTAAATTCAAAATGTGGTTTGCATAAAGATGCACCTTTAATGGTATATTTATTCATCACTTCTGGATTAATATATTTTTTAAATAATTTATCCGTTGGTTCAACATTTTCTTTTAATTCAAGACTATGAGATGGACAAATCGATGTACATAGTCCACATCCGGTACAATCTTTATTCGAAATACCCACAAAGAAATTATATTCTGGATTACCTATCATCGGTTTACCAACATTTTTATCTTTAACAACAAAATTACGAATAACTGCATGAGGGCAAACCATAGCACACATACCACACTCTATACAGGTTTCACTATTCCAGTCTGGAGTTAAACCAGATACATTTCGTTTTTCTTTCTTAGAAAGTCCACATGGGAATGCTCCGCTTGCAATTGGTAGAACATCTTTTACTGAAAGAGCATTTCCACATCTTGCATTCATTAAATCATAAATATCTTGTTTCTTTTCTTTTTCATCATCTTTAGATAAAGTGATATTTACTTCCTTAACTAATCCTAATGAAGAATTAATGGCATTAATATTATTATTAATAACTTCTTCACCTTTAGAAGCAAAAGCCTTTTTAGTGGCATTTATAACCAATTCTTGAGCATTTTCAACACCGATTAATTTAAGAATATTAACTTCCATAATCTTGTTTATTTTGCCCTTTAAATTGTTTTCAAAGGCAATCTTTTCAGCGTTAATAATATTTATTCTTAATTTTTTATCTAAAATGCCTTTCTTAACTCTATTAGGTAAAAAATCATTAAATTCTTTTTCATTTTTTATGGTATTAATTAAAACATAAGCATTTTCTTTAACTTGGTCTAACATTGCAAATTTATTAAAATATTCATCTTTAGTAATGACAATAACTGATGGATTTTCAACATAATATGGAGCATTAATTTGTTTATCATTCATTCTTAAATGGCAAACGGTAACACCGCCACTCTTTTTCGAATCATATTCAAAATAACCTTGAACATATTTCTTAAGTTCTTTTCCTGCTAGATCAAGCATTTCTTTGGAAGCACTAACCATACCATCAGAACCAAAACCATAAATTTTAATTTCATCACAATTAAGATCTAATTTATAATCATCTTCCGGTAATGAAAGATTAGTAATATCATCATTAATACCAATTGTGAAGGAATTAACTAATTGGCTTTCAAGCATATTATAAACGGCTTTAATCTGAGCTGGTGTTGTGTTCTTCGAAGATAATCCATATCTTCCACCCACGATTTCAATATTTTGTCCTTGAAGTGCAGCTACAACATCAAGATATAATGGTTCACCAATAGAACCTTGTTCTTTAGTACGATCGAGTACAGCAATCTTTTGGGTTGATTTAGGTAAAACTTTTAATAAATAATCTTTACTAAATGGTCGATATAAATGAACTTCGATTAAACCGACTTTCTCACCCTTAGATACTAAATCATCAACAACTAATTTAGCTGTATCACAAACGCTACCCATAGCTACGATAACATTATGAGCATCTTTATCACCATAGTAATTAAATGGTTTATAATCTTTACCTGTTAACTTATTAATCTCTTCCATATAGTTATTAACTATATCAGGTATTTTCTGATAGTTTTCATTTTTAGCTTCCATACTCTGGAAATAAACATCTTCTGTTTCACTCATACCATATTGGAAATTACAACCAACATTTAAAGCTCGATTCTTAAAAGTCTTTAGAGCTTCTTGATCAATTAATGGTAGTAATTGTTCATAGGTTAATGGTTCAATTGTATTAATTTCATGAGAAGTTCGAAAACCATCAAAGAAATGAATAAAAGGAAGGCTTCCTTTAATCGCTGATAAATGAGTAACCGCCGCTAAGTTTTGGGCATCTTCCACATTAGTAGATGCTAACATACACCAACCAGTTGCTCTAGCCGAATAAACATCTTGATGATCACCAAAAATGGATAAAGCATGGGTTGCTAAACTTCGAGATGCGCAATGAATAACACCAGGCCACATTTCACCCGCTATTTTATACATATTAGGAATCATAAGTAATAAGCCTTGTGATGCCGTAAAGGTTGTTGCTAAACTACCGGACATTAAAGCACCATGTAGTGCACCTGCAGCACCCAATTCAGACTCCATTTCAATAACTTTTGGTTTAACATTATATAGATTTAAGGCATCAGTATGGGTCATTGCATCAATATTTTCCGCCATCGGTGATGATGGTGTTATTGGATAAATAGCACATACCTCACTAAATAAATAAGCAATATTACTACAAGCTTTATTCGCATCTACGATTTTCATACTATCACCTATTATTCATTATAAAATAAAAACTAGTAAAATACTAGTTTTCATTTTATTAGTTATTAGTTGTAAATATTGTTAGTTTTCTAATTCTTCTTCAATTCTCATCAATTGATTATATTTACAAATACGATCAGTTCTACTCATTGAACCGGTTTTAATTTGTCCCAAATCTAAGCCAACTGCTAAATCAGCAATGGTAGTATCCTCAGTTTCACCTGATCTGTGAGAAATAATGGTAGCATAACCATGACTTCTTGCAAGTTCAATAGTTTCTAATGTTTCGGTAATAGTACCAATTTGATTAACTTTAAGAAGGATGGCATTACCAGCATGTTTATCAATGCCCATTTGTAAGCATTTTTTATTAGTAACAAATAAATCATCACCAACTAATTGGATACGATCACCCAATCTCTCAGTAATCTTTGTAAATCCTTCCCAGTCATTTTCATCAACTGGATCTTCGATAGAAATAATTGGATATTTATTAACCAACTCTTCATAGAAATCAATTAATTCATCGGTAGTTAAACTTCTACCCTCTCCAACTAGTTCATATTTGCCATCTTTATAGAATTCAGATGCTGCAACATCAATTGCTAAGCAAACATCTTTTCCTGGTTCATATCCAGCTCTTTTAATAGCTTCAACGATTAGTTCAAAACCTTCTGTATTAGATTGTAAATCCGGAGCAAAACCACCTTCATCACCTACACCGGTTGCTAAATGTCTTTCGTTTAATACTTTCTTTAAATTATGGAATACTTCGGCTCCCACTCTAACTCTTTCATGAATAGTATCTCTTTGTGGAATAATCATAAACTCTTGAAAATCAAGTTTATTATCAGCATGAGCACCACCATTAATGATATTCATCATTGGTTTTGGTAAAGTCTTACCATTACCAATATATTTATATAATGGAAGTCCCTTATTAATAGCTGATGCCTTCATCGCAGCCATAGAGATACCTAATATAGCATTAGCACCAAATTTAGATTTAGTATCGGTACCATCAAGTTCAATCATGGCATAGTCTAAAGCCTTTTGATCTTCCGCATCCATACCAATAACTAAGTCTCTTAATGGTCCATTTACATTAGCTACGGCCTTTAAAGTACCCTTTCCTAAGAATCTAGTCTTATCACCATCACGAAGCTCTAAAGCTTCTCTTTCGCCAGTTGATGCACCAGAAGGTACAGCAGCTCTTCCCATAACCCCATTTTCTAAAACAACATCAACCTCAACCGTAGGATTTCCCCTACTATCAAGTATTTCTCTTGCTTTTACATCTTTTATTTTCATATAGCCTCCATCCTTTATTATACTACTTAAAAAAAGTACTTCAATAAAAAAGAACTTCATTTACCAATGAAGTTCAATTATTCCTTTACTTTCCTTTTTTATAATAAAGAGGTTAATTAAGTCAACTACCGCAATCATTATGAGAACAATACCTATTATTTTAGTTACGATAATATTTGAGAACGGATTAGCCAAAATAGTTATACCGAATAATGTTAAAAGAATGCCTAATATTAAAGAAAATAACCAAATATTAAAAGATTGCTTTTTTAATAATACAGCATAGGCAATTTTATTAACACCATTAATTAACATAATTATTCCTAACATAATCATTAGAGCTTGGGTAACAATTAGTGGTGAACAAATAATAAAGATGCCTACTGCTACAACAAGAATACTTAATATAAAACTGACGGAAGTGAAGTTAATCTCGTTTCTTTTATAACATTTATAAATATTAATAGCACCAACAAATAAAACAAAAGAACCAACAACGATACCAATTACTTGATTAATAAATGAACTACCAAAATATACAAATAAACCAGTAACTAACGTTATTAAATCAGATAATAAAGATTGTCTTAAAACACCATATATTCTTGGTTGTTTCTCCTCTTCTTTTTTTTCAACTTCCTTTGGAATGTACTCGCCTTCCATAAATCAACCTCATTTCTAAATATATTATAGCATTTTTCAAAAATATATGATATAATAATTTCCTTTTGTGGAAAGGGGATAATTATGGATATTAGACAAATCACGCCTGATATGTTTACCAAATTTGCTGATGATCATGAATTTAAAAACTTTCATCAGACTTTTAATTATGCTCTTTTAAAGGTTGAAGAGGGCTATGAATATGAATTCATAGGTTATTATGAAAATGGGATTTTAAAAGCTGCATCTTTAGTGCTTGGTAAAAAGATTAATAATAAACCATATGGATATATACCAGCGGGCTTCTTAATTGATTATGAAGATAAAGAACTATTAAAAAGATTTACCGAAGCCTTATTTAGGTATTATCATAAGCAAGGATTTATCTTTATTAAAATTAACCCAAGAGTAATTATTGGTAACGTTAATAAAAAAGATGGTTCTATAACACCAAATGAATATCGTTTTTTACCTAGTTATTTAGAAAGTATCGGTTATAAAAAACTTAAAGATAATTTGCTTTTCGAAGCTAGATTACCTAGATTTAGTGCTCTTATCGACTTAGAAAATTTTAGTATCAACACAATTAATAAAAACACCCGTAATAAGGTTAAAAAAGCTCAAAGAAAAGGTGTTGTTGTTAAACAAGGTGTTTATGAAGATGTTGAATATTTAACTAATTTATTGAGTAAAAAAATGGATGATGTTAAATTTCATTACTCAGATTATTATAGTATTTTTGATAAAAACAATATGATTGATTACTATACGGCTGAAATTGATTATCAAGAGTATTTAAAAAATGCTCAAACAGCCTATGATAAAGAAATAGTTAGAAATAAAATATTAAATAGCAAGGTTATTGCTAATGCCTCAGAAAGAAATGTTAATGCTAAAATAAATAGCGATACTGCCTTAGATGCTTATCATAGTGATATTATTAAGGCAACTAAACTAGTAAATGAAAAAAGTGGCTTTGTTGCTGCTGCATTGGTTGTTAAATATCAAGATACCGTAACATTACTAGTAAATGATTATGATAAATCATTCAAAGATTTTGCACCAAATTACTTATTAATTTACTCAATTATTAATAAGTATCGTGATCAATATCGTTATTTTGATTTAAACGGTATTGTTGGTGACTTTAATGATAATCCTTATCATGGATTAAATCGCTTTAAAATTGGTTTTAATCCTTATCTAGTTGAATATGCTGGCGAATATGATTTAGTTATTAACAAACCAGAATATGATCGTATGAATAGTAAAGGATTACTGGCCGAAGAATTCAATAAAGATTAACATAAAAAAAGAAGCTTTAAAGCTTCTTTTTTATTTGTGTTAATTACTTAATGATTTCTGAAATTTTTCCAGCACCAACAGTACGTCCACCTTCACGAATTGAGAATTCAGTACCTTGTTCAAGTGCAACTGGAGCAATTAATTCAACAGTCATTTCAACGTTATCACCAGGCATAACCATTTCAACACCAGCAGGTAATTCAATAACACCTGTTACGTCTGTAGTTCTGAAATAGAATTGTGGTCTATAGTTAGAGAAGAATGGAGTATGACGTCCGCCTTCTTCTTTAGATAGAACATAAACGCTAGCTTTGAATTTAGTATTAGGTGTAACTGTTCCTGGTTTAGCTAATACTT
>JAEEGL013135919.1_pt1 | contig 16049 bp, 14 predicted proteins | sample 9134231 | NCBI WGS metagenome assembly JAEEGL01 (sample SAMN16246548, study PRJNA631951) | gut metagenome | biome: gut microbiome; feature: rumen; material: fiber-attached | host: Bos | place: Iran: Karaj | collected 2018-10 | reverse complement strand
GGTAACAGCCTCGGTAAAGTCATAAGGATAATCCTCGGGAGTGAACACAAAGAGCTGGTCGTCGTCGGTGAAAATGCTATAGGTCACCTTAGCGGGATCCAGAACAGTGAAGTCACCTTCAATGTCATTGAATTCCTTCTCAACGGTATAGTCATCGGCAACAGGCTCTTGCGTCATGATCGTTTGAGCGATGGTAATGCCCAACTGAGAGAATCCGCCATTATAATCAACCCATTCATCAATTACGGGATTCTTGGGCTTGGGCAATTGAGTCTCGAGCTCGGTATAGACGATGTTAGACACATCTCCAATGGTAAAGTTGCTATTTAGATAGAACACTTGAATACCGATGCGGTAATTGAAGAAGCGCTCAAAGCCATCGGCATTGGTACGATAGAAGTAGACACCACCGCTCTGGAGGTCGGAGCCGGCCTCCCAGTTGTATTGGTAGATGTCGGTCGTAGTGCCATAAATATTTTCATATTGGGCACTGTTAAAGGAGACAATCTGGTCATCGTCGATATAAATGCGGTAACCCATCATCTCGATGTCGAGGGCATTGCCGTTGACATCAACGGTGGGCAGAGTGAAAGACAAATAACTATGTCCACTCTCATCTCCACAGTCATACCAGGTTACATTGGTTGGGTCGGCAGGCACTAACGCAAACGCATTGGATGCGGCAACCAGGCCAAGAAGCAAAAAAAGTAATTTCTTCATTTAGGTAATAATTTAAAGATTAATAATTATGGTTTTTTCTAACTGATTGGTTATTGTGGGACAAAAATAATAAAAACCAACCAGCTGACAATAAAATAATACTGTTTTTTATCAAAAAAAGGTTTCAGATACCCTCAATTCCTAGGACTCGGACATTAATGCCGTCGAGGCTGGGGGGACGAGATAGGCGCTCACCTCGTACAGGAGGTAAATGGGCAGGAATACGACCATCAGCGTGAACGGGTCGCCGGTGGGAGTAATGATGGCGGCCAGCATGAGCAGGACGACAACGGCATGGCGGCGGTAGGTCCTGAAAAAGCCGCGGTGCAGCACGCCCAGCGCGCCCAGCAGCCAGGCCACAAGAGGCAGCTCAAAGATGACACCCATGACAAAGATGAGCATCAGGAAGGTGTCCATGTAGCTGTCCAGTGAAATCTGGTTGGGCACCATCTGGCTCACATGATAGTCGGCCAGGAAACGCAACGTGACAGGAAAAACGACGAAGTAGCCCACAGCCACACCCAGGAAAAACATGAGGCAGCCCACCAGGAATGCCGTCTTGACGCCTTTTTTCTCTTTAGGGTACAATGCCGGCGCGACAAAGGTCCACAGGAAGTACAGCACGATGGGAAACGTGAGCACCAGTGCCAGCCAGAACGACGTGGACATGTGGATAAAGAACTGTGAGGCGAGTTTGATGTTGATCAGCTCGACGTTAAAGCCTTCGGTAGAAAATTGGGGCAGCCACGGGACAGCACTGGTCATGCGCTGAAAAAGCCTGTACAGCACAAAGTCGCCATGGCAGGGAGCCAGAATGATCGAGTCGAAGATGTCGGGCATCACAAAGAACAGGCCCAAGGTCATCACGACCAGGACGACGACAATGCGCACAAGCACCGCACGCAAGGCGTCGATGTGGTCCCAAAAGGACATTTCCTGCAATTTTTCCTCGGCCATCACTATCACATGATCAAACAACCAAAACAACCATGAACAACCAAAACAAAAAATAAAAATGATGAAAAAGGTTGTTCCTGTTGTTTCTTATTGTTCCTGTTGTTTGATTAACAGCTTATTTTTCTTTCTTGTCGTCGAGTTCCTCGATGGGCTTCTTGAGTTCATCCTCGACCTCGTTCATCCCCTGCTTGAAGCTCTTGACACCCTTGCCCAGTCCACGCATGAGCTCGGGAATCTTCCTGCCGCCGAAGAGGAGCAAGATGATAGCCACAATGAGAATAACCTCGCCTGTACCAAGGTTAAAAAACGCAAGTATTCCGTCTAGAATCATGATTCCTAAATGTTTATTGGTTGTTACTGAAGGCAAAGATAGTATTTTTTTTTAAGTTACCTCTTTTTTTTTGTGCCATGTTGCAAAAAAGTAGTACTTTTGGGCATCGAAAACCATTAACTTCTTTTATACATCAAACATTGTAATGAATACCATTAAGAATTTTGATGAGTTGCTTGCTCATCTCAAAGAAAACAATGTGAAGAAACGCGTGGCTGTTGTATGGCCCGCCGATGAGAAAACCCCCGCCGCCTGTGCACAGGCACTTGAAGCCGGCTTTATTGAAGCCATCTTTGTGGGTTGTGAGGAGAAGCTCAAAGCCAACGAGGCTTTGAAGCCCTTTGCCGCCAGCATCAGCTATGTTGATGCCAGTGATGCCGACGACGCCGCTGCCAAGGCAGTTGCCCTGGTGCGCGAAGGCAAGGCCGATGTGCTGATGAAAGGCTTGATCAACACCGATAACCTGCTGCGTGCCGTCCTGAACAAGGAGACCGGCATCCTGCCCAAGGGCAACGTGCTGACCCACGCTGCAGTAGCCTCGATTCCCAGCTATCACAAGTTCCTGATTTTCACCGATGCCGCCGTAATTCCTTATCCCAACCGCGAGCAGCGCGTCGAGATGGTGAAATACATGGCCAACGTGGCCCGCAACTTCGGCATCGAGGAGCCCAAGGTTGCCTTGATTCACTGCACCGAGAAGGTCAACGGCAAGCACTTCCCCTTCACCGAGGACTATCCTGTGATCATCGACATGGCCAACAAGGGCGAGCTGGGCAAGTGCATCGTTGACGGCCCGCTAGATGCCAAGTGCGCATGCAGCCTGCACGCCATGGAGGCCAAGGGCCTGACGTCACCCCTGCAAGGCGACAGCGACGTGCTCATCATGCCCGACATCGAGGCAGGTAACGTGTTCTACAAGGCCATCACGCTGTTTGCCGGTGCAAGCACCGCCGGTCTGCTGCTGGGTGCCAAGTGCCCCGCCGTGGTTCCCTCGCGTGCCGACAGCGCCCAGTCCAAATTCTACAGCCTGGCCGTTGCCACTATGGCAGCCGAGTAAGAATCATTTTTCAGAACAGAAAAATGATAAATGAGTGAGTAGAGACTAGAGAGATTATAGGCGATAGTAATCGCACTTAAAACTTAAAACTAAGAACTAAAAACTAAAAACTAAGATAATGAAAATATTAGTTATCAATCCCGGATCGACCTCCACCAAGATGGCCGTCGTTGAGGATGGCGAGCCCCGCCTGATCAAAGTTATTCGTCACGCAGCCGAGGATCTGGCTCCTTTCGCCAAGATTACTGACCAGTTTGACTTCCGCCGCAAGATGATCTTGAACGAGCTGGAGAATGCCGGCATCCCCGTCGAGTTTGACGCTATCGTCGCTCGCGGCAGTTTGACCAAGCCCCTGCCCGGTGGTGTGTATGCCGTTGACGAGAACATGATTCAGGCTACCTATGCCAGCGAGCACCAGCACGCCTGCGACCTGGGTTGCGTCATTGCCAACGAGATTGCCAAGGGCCTGAATTGCCCCTGCTACATCGCCGATCCCGTCGTTACCGACGAGTTGAACGACTATGCCCGCATCTGCGGTCTGGCCATGTTCAAGCGCGAGAGCATCTGGCACGCCCTGAACCAGCGCGCCATTGCCCGCCGCTTTGCCAAGGAGAACGGCAAGCGCTACGAGGACCTGAACCTCATCGTTGCCCACCTGGGTGGCGGCATCTCGGTAGCAGCCCACGATCACGGCCGTGCCGTTGATGTGAACAACGCACTGGATGGCGAGGGTCCGTTCTCGCCTGAGCGCGCCGGCAGCCTGCCCGCCAAAGCACTGGTGAACCTGTGCTTCAGCGGCGAGTACACCAAGGACGAAATCCTCAAGATGATTTCGGGCAAGGGTGGCGTATTCTCGCACCTTGGTACGACCGACATGATCGAGGCCGAGAAGATGATGAACAATGGCGACGAACACGCCAAGCTCGTCATCAACGCGATGATTTACCATATTGCCAAGGCCATCGCCGAGAAGGGCGCCGTGCTGTGCGGCAAGATCGATGCCATCATCATCACCGGCGGTATCGCTTACTGGCAGTACATGGTTGACGAGCTCAAGAAGCGCGTCGACTGGATGGCTCCCGTTCACGTATATCCCGGCGAGGACGAGATGTCGGCACTGGCAGCCAATGCTGCTGCCGTGCTGAATGGCGAGATCGAAGTCAAGAAATACTGATTTATTCAATGGGGCAACAAGTTGTCCCATTGAAGTCTAGAGTTTAGGGTTTAGAGTTTAGGGATTTACCTCCCTGGACTCTAAACTTTTTTAGATCACGTTGAGTTGCTGGAGATAGGCGATTGTGCCTGTAACAAGACCGTAGAGTGAGAGGACGAGGATGATGCTGCCGATGATGCGGTTGATGAGCCACATCGAACGGATGTTGAAGTGGCTGCGCACCTTGTCAACAAAGAATGTGATGACCGACCACCACAGCAGGGCGCCGAGCACAATCGAGGCGTAACCGATGATGATGTGATAGAAACGGTACTCGGGCAGCGGGAAGCTGAATCGCGCAAACAGCGGGATAATCAGGAACATGATGAGCGGATTGCTCAGGGTGAACAGGAAACCCGTGACCATGTCACGCAAGTGGTCATCGCGTTGGTCGATATTCTCCTTGATCTGGCTCACGGGATTGTGCACGATCATGTACAGCGCATACACGATAAGAATGATGCTGCCCACAATCTGCAGGATATTGACATTGGAAGCGATGAAATCTGTCACCAGCGAGATGCCCAGTCCCACCAGCAGACAATAGAACAAATCGCTCGCCGCTGCGCCCACACCCGTGAAGAAGCCCGAACTGCGGCCCTTGTTCAGGGTACGCTGGATGCACAGGATACCGATAGGTCCCATGGGTGCCGACAGGAAAATGCCAATCGACACACAACCGATCAATATGGATAGTATAGTACCCAACAGGAGGTTATTCAGTTTACAAACTACAAAGGTAATAAGAAATTTTCAGTTACGGGTTGTTTAGGGCCAATTTTTGATTCCTTCGTGATGTTTACAACCCATATCGGGAGGCCAGCCTACTGCTTGAAATAATACTGGCGCTTGCCCTTGGTACGGCCCGCAAAGTCGATGGCATGGGCGGGACAATAGTGATAGCAGGCAAAACAGGTGGTGCACAAGCCATTGTGGAGCCAATGCGGAGTACCGCCGTCGGGGCAATCGATGTTGCCGACGGGACACACCTGGCTGCACTTGCCGCATCGCAGGCAGGCGCCAGCATCGACGGTGAATTTGGCGTCAGTTACCCAGTGCTTGAGAAAGAAACCGCCCAGCACGATGCTGTTGGTGCGCGGCCAGCGGCTCCTGTTGATGTTTATCACGCCCCGCTCGCGATTGACAACGGCGGGCATCATCTTTGCCAGCTCCTGGCGGGCCGCGGCAATCTTGCGGTCGGCACGCTCGGGGGTATCAATCTGGTCGATGAAGGGGAAATTGTAGGTCTCGGGCATGATAACCGAGAAAGCGCTGTCGAGCGTGAGGCCAATGGCCTTGAGGTCATCGCGCAGGTAATCGAAAGTCAGACCCACATCGTCGCCGCAGGTGGCAAAAGCATAGCAGTATTGCCCCTGGTATCCCTGGAGCCGCAGCCGCCCGATGAAGTCCCTGACGATGAACGGCGGCCGCCACCCGTGAATGGGGAAACAGAAGCCGATGCGCTCGTTGGCCTCGAGCGTAAAGTCATACTCGCCGTTGACAACGGCCTGTGCGATGGGTATGAGACGGTCGCCCGTGGCTTGGGCCAGCTGTGAGGCAATGAAGCCCGTATTGCCGGTGCCTGTGAAATAGAATATCATAAATGAACGGGGTATTTACCGATGATTGTGACTTGGGGACGGCGGGAGAGTTCGCCCGGGTTGGTGCCGGGAGCGCCCTCGGGGACCGCCATGCCACGGCGGGAATAGAAGTCGCGCCAGTAGTCGGTCACCCGGCCCGACGCGTCATGAAACGACATGGGCACGGTGTCAAAGACCGGCTCGCCCGCAGCGTTGACATAGTTCATCTGCACCAGCTCGCTGCAATAGACGGCACTGTCGCCATGCAGATAGAGGTCGTCGTAGGGCTTGCCCACCATGGCCAGGCATCGCCTGATGCATTGCTTCATCGTGCCATCCACATTCACGCGGCCAATAATCACATGACGGTTTTGGCACAGGAATGTATCCAGGGGCGTAAGCTTCACTACCGGCTTGACCGCCTCGACGACATAGGGGATGCCCTCCTCGCCGCCAATGCGGTGAAAGACCGCCACGTGGTCGATGGGCAGACCCTCTACCCCACTGGTCACCGCCGTGATGGCGTTGGGCTCCTGGGTGCAGCAAAACAGCAAGTCACCCTCCTGCAAACGCTGCGCCGTGAGCGGCAGGGCCGCACACAGCAACGTCATCAAGGCCACAAGGAACTGTTTATTACCAAGTGACACCATTGTTGAAGCTGGAATGCTTGTCATACTTCACATCCTGCAGGATGGACGACTTGACAGCAATGTGGAAGTTGTAACTCTTGTAGGGACCCACGGGAACAAAGCTTGCGCTCATCTCGAAGCAGTGCATCTGTCGCGAGATGCTGCAATTCATGTAGGCAATCTTGTGGGTATCGAAATTGTAGCTCGCCGAAGCCGTAAAAGACCAGTTCTTGGTGGGACGGATGTTGGCGTTAAGACTCAGGTTCTGGGTCCAGCGGCCATTGTACTCGAGTTTCTTGTAGTTGAACGTGCCGTAACCGTAGGACAGCGAATAATTCACCGTGAGGCTCCACGGGCATTCCCACTTGGCATAGCCGTCGATGAGTTCCAGGTCGGTAGTCGGCCCGCCGCCCCGGTCCTTTTGGTCCTCGCCGTCGCCCTGCTCGTTGTTCTGGCGGTTCTCGGGCTGTTTCTTATCGTCGGGCTGCTTGTCCTTCTTGCGCTTGAAGGTGTCGTTGTTGAACGTGTAGGAGAAGGACGTGCCAGTGCTGGACAGACGGCCCCAACCGCCACCGTTGAACAGGCGCAGCTTGTTGATACGGACTGGGGCACCTGACTCGTTGAGCGCATACTTGTAAACGTCCCAGGTGGCACTCAGGTTGAGGTTAAAGCCCTTGGTCAAACGCAGCATGATGCTGGTGTTGAGGTTGCTCCACTTCAACGAGTCGGCTGCCAGGTTGCAGGACTGGCTCAAGGTAAAGTTCTCGATGAGCGATATCTTCTTGAAACCCGTGCTGTCGTTATCGCTCTTGACTTTGGCCTCCAGGTTGTTGGCGATGTTGAACATGATGGTTCCCGACTTGCCGTTAGGAGCGCTGCCGTAGAGGCCATGCTGGAAGTAGCTGTAGCGGTTGTTGTGGTGGATACCTTTGGCGTCCACATAGTCCAGGTTGCCGAAATAGCCCCAGAAGGGAGCGCCAAAGTCGGGCGATGCCGAGAACGAAATATTGGGCGTCATCACGTGGCGCACCATCTGCAGTTTTTCGCTCAGCTTGCCCAGGAACTTCATGGGCTTGAAAAATCCATAAATCTTGGTACTCAGCGAGACGCTGAAATTGAAGTCAAAGATGTTGTAGAACCCATAGGTAGTGTCCCTGACGACCGCGCTGGCATTGGGATCCCACTGCTGGCGTATCTTGCTGGTGTACATGCGGTCGTTCATGGTCAGGTTGGGCGTGATGTTGAAGTACTTGAGCACATTGAATGTGGCCTGGATAGGCACGGAGTGGCTCATGCCGTTGCGCCAGTCCTTGACCAGGCTCTTGTGCAGGAATTCGTCCTGCTTGGCCGTCAACGAGTTCTGGAACTTACCATTGTAGCTCACCTTGATTTTCTCGTACCATCGTTCATCGCCCACGACGCGCTTGCGCTTGAACGGCGCCGTCTGGGTCATGCTGATGGTCAGGTTGGGGAACGAGACAGTAATCGTCGAGTCGGCAGTGCGCTGCGATACGTTGGCGGTTGTCGAGAAGGTCCACTTGCTGTTGGGAATCTTGTAGGTCAGGTTCACCGTGCTGCTCTTGGTGTTCTCGGTAAAGGCGCTGGTGTAGTAGGTGTTCAGGCTGTTGCGTGCATAGCCTGTGGTGGAAAAGTTCACGCTGGCCGAGAAGGTCAGATAGGGATTGGCCTTCTGGTTCTGGCTGTGGCTCCACAACACCTGGAAGTTGTGCATCTTGTTGTAGTCGGGGTCACCCTTCTCGCCCATGACGGTCGTGAGGTAGTTGACGCTGAACGAGCCCGAGTGCTTGTAGCGCCAGGAATAGGACGACTGGGCCGACAGTCCCCACGAGCCGCGGGTGTAGATCTCGCCCGTCAATGCCAGGTCGGCATGCTGCCCCAGCGCCAGGTAGTAACCGCCGTTGCGCAGGTAGAAGCCGCGGTTGTAGTCCTCACCGAAGGTGGGCACCAATATACCGCTCTGGTATTTCTCGCTGAAGGGGAAGTAACCGAACGGCACCGCAATGGGTAGCGGCAGGTCTTCCAGCACCATATATGCCGGTCCGGTGACCACATTCTTCTTGGGTTTGACCTTGGCCTTGGTGAGCTGGAAGTAGAAGTGCGGATGCTCATGGTCGTCACAGGTGGTGTAACGGCCGTCCTTGATGTAATAGTAGTCATCCTCGGTCTTCTTGGTGATGCCGCCGGTGAGGTAGCCCTCGCCCTGCTCGGTGACGATGTCGGTGATGTAGCCACGCTTGGTCTTGAAGTTGTATTTCATCTCGCGCGACTGGTATTCGCCGCTGTTGTCCTTAAAGACGGGAGTGCCGGCCAGGTCGCCCACACTGTCGGGGACGCCGATGGCCATCACCTGGCTGCTGTCCATATCCATGCTGATCTGCGACGCCGTCATGTTGATGTCGCCATACTGGATATTGCTGCCGCCATACATCACCGCATGGTTGCGGCCAAACAGGATGATACTGTCCTTGGCATTGAACTCGACAACATGGTCCAGGTCCACCCGCTCCTTGACAAAGCGGCTCGTGTCGCGGCCCGCCGTCGCTTGGACGGGGCGCGCCGTCGTGTCGCCTTCGGCCCTGATGACAGAGTCAACCGCCTGCGTCAGGTCGAGCGTGTTGCCCGTGATCACCTGACCATGCGACAAGGCCGGCAACAGCACGCATGCCGCTACTAGATACAGGATAATATGGAGACTTCTAGTCGTCAATGCTATCCGTTTGCCAAATATTCGGCAAAGATAGTGCAAATGAACAGCACAGCAAGCAAGTTTTACTTTTTTATCTTTTTTTTACCAACTAGTGGCTGGTTACTGACAAGTTTTTGCTAAATTTGCAGATTGTAACAACTAATAACTACACTATAATATCATGTATAATGTCAAGTCTAATCACGCCGATGAGTTTATCGACGATAGCGAGATACTAGACACCCTAGCATACGCTAAAAAAAACAAGAGTAATCGTGCTCTGATTGAGGAAATTATCGATAAGGCTGCCTTGTGCAAGGGTCTTACCCACCGCGAGGCTGCCGTGTTGCTCGACTGCGACCAGCCCGACCTGATTGAGCGCTACGAGCAGCTGGCCAAGGACGTGAAACGTCGCTTCTACGGCAACCGCATCGTGATGTTCGCTCCGTTGTATCTGTCCAACTACTGCATCAACGGCTGCGTCTATTGCCCCTACCACGCCAAGAACAAGACCATTCCGCGCAAGAAGCTGTCGCAGGACGAGATCCGTGCCGAGGTCGAGGCGCTGGTCAAGATGGGTCACAAGCGCATCGCCCTCGAGGCCGGCGAGCATCCCGTGATGAACCCGCTCGAGTACATCCTGGAGTCGATCCACACCATCTATAACACCAAGGTGGGCAACGGCGAGATCCGCCGCCTGAACGTGAACATCGCCGCTACCGAGGTCGAGGCCTACGAGAAACTGAAGGCCGCCGGCATCGGCACCTATATCCTGTTCCAGGAGACCTATAACCGCAAGAACTACGAAGCCCTGCATCCCACGGGACCCAAGAGCAACTACTGCTACCACACCGAGGCCATGGACCGCGCCCAGATGGGCGGCTGCGACGACGTGGGCATCGGCGTGCTGTACGGCCTGACCACCTACCGCTATGACTTCGTGGGTCTGCTGATGCATGCCGAGCACCTCGAGGCCAAATTCGGCGTGGGCCCGCACACCATCAGCGTGCCGCGCATCTGCCCTGCCGAGGACATCTCCCTCGAAGAGTTCCCCGACGTGCTGCCCGACGACATCTTCTGCCGCATCATCGCCGTCATCCGTCTGGCCGTGCCCTATACCGGCATGATCATCTCCACCCGTGAGAGCCAGAGCGTGCGCGCCAAGGTGCTTGACCTGGGTGTGTCACAAATCAGCGGCGGCAGCCGCACCAGCGTGGGCGGTTACACCACCGTCGAGCGCCATGACGAGACGGCCCAGTTCGACGTGAGCGACACGCGCACCCTCGACGAGGTCATCAACTGGCTGCTGTCCATCGGCTACCTGCCCAGCTTCTGCACCGCCTGCTACCGCTCGGGCCGCACTGGCGACCGCTTCATGGCCCTGTGCAAGGCCGGCAAGATTGGCGACATCTGCACGCCCAATGCGCTGATGACGCTCAAGGAGTACCTCATGGACTTTGCCAGCGAGGACACCGTCGCCAAGGGCAACGCCCTCATTGAAAAGGAACTGGCCAAGATGACCAATGAGCGTGTGCGCGACATCGCTGCCCAGCACATCAAAGACATCGCCGGCGGCCAGCGCGACTTCTACTTCTAATTTTTAAAACAACAGGAACAACGATCAACAAATCAAACAACCTTGCTAATATCGTCGTTGTTCCTGTTTGTTATAATTGTATGAGATAATGGCAGAAAAACGGTTATATATCATTGCCGGTTGCAACGGAGCTGGGAAAACCACAGCATCGAAGCGATTCCTACCGTCAATTCTAGATTGCCGACAGTGGGTAAATGCCGATGAAATAGCTTATGGTCTTTCTCCCCTAGACCCGCAAAGCGTCTCTTTTCAAGCTGGCAGGCTCATGCTGGGACGCATTCAGGAATTGCTCAATCAGGATGTAACATTTGCCATCGAGACCACCCTATCGACACGCGCATATCGCAATCTTGTGCTGCAAGCTCAAGCCAGAGGTTACCGGGTGGAGTTGGTTTTCTTCTATCTACCCTCACCTCAAATCGCTATTCGCCGTATTGCCCACCGTGTGAAAAATGGCGGGCATCATGTTCCTGACGATGTAGTGATTCGTCGGTATCATCGAGGGTTGAAAAATCTGAAAGAGATTTTCATGCCAATGGTAGATCATTGGGATATCTACCGTTACGACGGCAACGCCTACGTTTTGATGGCAACAGGCAATAAGGGTGAAACCTGCAACTTGTTTGATAGCTCAATCATTATGGATAATACCATTACTTATCTTTCTGAACAGAATAAGCGATTTATTGAATGCTGCAATCAGGCTGTTCTCGACATGATTACCGAAGAGGCCTTGCATGACGGAGTTGTTGTCATGGAAGACCAGCAAGGCAATCCCATTTGGGTGAAAGCGCGTGAAGTACTCGAAAAAAATCCCGGGCTGAAACTTAAAGATGTGGAATACACGCCCATCGAGGTGGATATTCAAGAAATCATCAATTCTAAAGCTTTTCATTAATGGTTGAAAAAGATCAGGTTTTCAATAGGGCGCCGCAGAGTGAGCGGGTGCATATCGCGCTGTTTGGGCGGCGCAATGTGGGCAAGTCGTCGCTCATCAATGCACTCACGGGGCAGCAGATTGCTATCGTGAGCGATGTGGCAGGCACCACAACCGACCCGGTGAGCAAGTCGATGGAAATTCTGCCTTTGGGGCCATGCGTGCTTATCGATACGGCGGGCTTTGACGACACGGGCAAGGTGGGCGACCTGCGCACCGAGCGCACCCGCGAGGTCATCAAGCAGGCCGATATCGCCATCGTTGTGACCGACGGCGCCACGCTCGACGACGAAGCGGCGTGGGCCAGACTGCTCAAGCAGGCCAACGTACCGTATGTTGCCGTATTGAATAAGGTGGACCTGATGCAAGAGGTCCCCTCTACCCTACTCGCCGACATCGCCAAGCGGCTGGGCTGCGACGTTGTCCCCGTCAGCGCCATGAAAGGAACCGGACTCGACTTGCTGCGTAAAACGCTGGCCGGGCTGATGCCAGAAAACGGCAATCAGTCGCTCACAGGCAATCTGGCACAGGCGGGCGACACCGTGCTACTGGTCATTCCACAGGACCCGCAGGCGCCCAAGGGCCGCCTCATCCTGCCCCAGGTGCAGACGCTGCGCGACCTGATGGACAAAAGGTGTATCGCCATGTGCTGCACAACCGAGGACATCGACCGCACGCTAGCCGCACTCAAGGAGCCGCCCCACCTCATCATCACCGACTCGCAGGTGTTTGACATCGTCGAGCAGAAAAAGCCTGCCGAGAGCCTGCTCACCTCATTCTCGGTACTGATGGCGGCCCACAAGGGCGACATCACCTACTTTGTCGAGAGTGCCAGCGCCATCGACCAACTGACCGAGCAGTCGCGGGTACTCATCGCCGAGGCCTGTACCCATGCCCCGCTGGCCGAGGACATCGGGCGCGAGAAGATCCCCCGCATGCTGCGACAGCGCGTGGGACAAGGACTGAAAATCGATATCGTGGCGGGTAAGGATTTCCCCAACGATTTGACGGGCTATGACCTAGTCATCCACTGCGGTGGCTGCATGTTTAACCGTCGCTTCATGCTCCAGCGCGAGGAACAATGCCGCGCCCAGGGCGTGCCGATGACCAACTACGGCATCACCATCGCCCATGTCAAGGGGATATTGAGCAAAGTGTCGCTACCATAGACGATGGCAATGGCCTATCGGAACTATTAAGAGACTGTCGCAAAACTAACGCCTAAAAGCTTTAACCGAGCTTCGCTCGGGAAATTAAACAAAATTTTGTATATAATTCAATTACAATCATTTGTTTGGGGAAACATCGAAAGATGTTAGCGGTTCGAATAACCGATTTCAATGAGAATACCATGCAAGAACCGATGGAGCAGCGAGGGCAAAACTGAACTTGTTCAAGCTTTGCCCGAGTCGTGACAGAGGAAGGCGTAGCCACCCCCCTCGGAGAGGTTCGCAGCTTGGTCCATGAGCTGAACATTGCAAGTGACTCAAAAAGTAGCTTTGTGATTGACAGGCTTTTGGCGGATGAAGAAGTTCGTCTTTGACGCACTTTTCAGTTGATATGGCTATCACCAAGCTGCGCTCATCTTCGATGAGCTGGCATGGTGTTTTTCATAAAAGTCGAGTCTTCGACCCGACTTGCCTCTTCGAGGCAAAAGCCAAGTCCATGATACAGCAGAAATGCTTATTCGACTCATAGATATCGAATTGTGCCGATGTTGAATATCTTTATCGGACACGAATATATCTAGTCAATGCGAGCGCAGACGGGTGGAGTTGTTTTAGAGGATGGATTTGTCGCGGTACTTGGTGTGGAGGATTTCGTGGGCTTTTCCCTTGAGGGGTTCACCCAAGAACTCCCTGTATAGACGCAGGATGACGGGGTTCTCGTGGCTCTTGCGCAGTTTCTTGCCGACGTCCTCACTGTAGATGGCGCGCTGGCGTGCCTTGATAACCTCGATGTCGCCATGGTGGTAGGGCTGGCCGGTGCCGCCGATGCAGCCACCGGGACACGCCATCACCTCGATGACATGATATTCCAGCTCACCTGCACGCAGTTTGTCCATGACGATGCGGGCGTTGGCCAGCGTGTTGACCACGCACACCTTCAGTTCAAAGCCGTCGAGGTCGATGACGGCCTCATGGATACCGTCCAGACCGCGCACCTGCTCAAACTCGACATGCGCCAGTTCCTTTCCCGTGAATTCCTCATAGACCGTGCGCAAAGCGGCCTCCATGACACCGCCCGTCGTGCCGAAGATGGCACCGGCGCCGCTGGAGTCGCCCAGCGGCATGTCGAACTCACCGTCGCGCAGCTTATCAAAGTCGATGTTCATGCGCTTGATCAGTTCGGCCAGCTCGATAGTCGTAATCGAGTAGTCCACGTCGGGGTTGCCGCCAGTGATGAACTCGTCGCGGGCACATTCATATTTCTTGGACAGGCACGGCATCACCGATACCACGACCAGTTTGTCGCGGGGAATGCCCATGCGCTCGGCCCAATAGCTCTTGAGCACAGCACCGAGCATCTGTGCGGGCGACTTGCAGGTCGAGGGATACTCGCGCAGGTCGGGATAATCGTTCTCAAAGAAGTTGACCCAAGCCGGGCAGCACGAGGTGGTGATGGGGATGCGCACTGTCTTGTCGCCGGCGATGAATTTGCGCAGTCGGTCCACAATCTCGGCAGCCTCCTCCATGATGGTGATGTCGGCGCCGAAGTCGGTATCGAACACATAGTCCACGCCCACCTTGCGCAAGGCCGTGATCATCTTGCCCGTGACGATGGTGCCCGGGGGCATGCCGAATTCCTCGCCCAGCGCATAACGCACCGCGGGAGCCGTCTGGGCCACGACAATCTTGTCGGGGTCGGCCACATCGACCAGCAGGTCCTCGACATAGTTGCGCTCGCTCAGGGCGCCCACGGGACCGTGGATGGCGTCGAACTTGCACTTGGTCGTGCAGTGGCCGCAGCAGGTGCATTTATAGGGATTGACCACATGGGGGTGACGCAGGTCGCCCACGATGGCCTGGCTGGAGCAACCGCGCTTGCAGGCACCGCAGCCCTTGCACTTGTCGGCATCGATCTTGTAGGACATCACCGACAGGAACTTCTTGCCGCCAATCTCGTAGATGTAGTCATGCAACATGGCGTCCATCGAGAGCTGCTTGGGATAGGAACTCCAGTGCTTGGAATCGTCCATCAGCTGATGTGCCGTGAAATCGACATACTGCAGACGTTCCTCAAGCAGACGGCCATCGATGATGTGTGTCTTGACGATATCCTCAACATCCTCGGGGTGCACCTGCACATAGGTCGTGTTGTCGGGCATAATCCTGACGATGGGTCCCTTGGCACAGAAGCCGAAGCAACCCGTTGCCACGACGTCAACACGGCTACCCAGACCGTACTCGGCAATGACGCGAATGAAATTGTCAATGATTTTCAGGCTGCCCGATTCATAGCAGGACGATCCGCAGCAGCACAGCACCTGTACGTGGGCATTAGCGATCAAACCGTAAGCCTTGTCGGCATGGTCTGACTGCACTTCTCCTTTCGGATTGTTTAGTGACTTATCTTGTTGAGATTCCATTGGCAATTAGCTAGTTAATCATTCACAGGATTGGGAAATTGATGGATATCAACCCAAATTAACTCACAAAATTACGAATTTTCTTCCAATCCTGCAATAAAAGGATTCAATTCGAAGAAAACGAAGTAGATTTTTGGAGGTCACCTTGAGCAGGCTGCAAAGCACTATCTCGCCCGTGGTGGCGTCCCCAACCACGACAGACGAGTGGTCGCCTCAGGCGACGACGCGGGGATATCCTCACTGCCCGTGGTGCCTGCCACTACACTCGTTATGCTCGTTTCGATGGCAGGTACCACGGGTTACTCAAAGGGCACCCTACGGGTGCTGCTCCATCACGGGGCCAGTACAGACGCAAAATTTGTGCAAACCGAACACCATGATGCTTGCATCGATGGTTGAGGTGCCGCCAAATCTATCCATAATCTTGCGTCTCCAGTCGCGAGACGCAAAATTGACTGCCCTTGAGACGCAAAATTGACTGCCCTTGAGACGCAAAATTGACTGCCCTTGAGACGCAAGATTGACTGCCCTTGAGACGCAAAATTTTGCGTCTCTACATTTTTGTCGAATGCACAATAACTAATAGAAAGCGGGAGGGCTCTTATTAGTTGAGTCCTCCCGCTTTCGGGTAATTAGTGATGTTTAGTGTTCTTAGTCTTGAGCTGCGGCGTTCTCGAGGATCTGGCGAACGTCCTTGACGTCGAGGCGTCCATAGACGTGCTCACCGATCAT
>JAEEGL012650215.1_pt1 | contig 16049 bp, 10 predicted proteins | sample 9134231 | NCBI WGS metagenome assembly JAEEGL01 (sample SAMN16246548, study PRJNA631951) | gut metagenome | biome: gut microbiome; feature: rumen; material: fiber-attached | host: Bos | place: Iran: Karaj | collected 2018-10 | reverse complement strand
GCTGGAACAAATGACAGGAAAATCTTGCCTGGATGCCGCCGAAAGCGCTGCCGCTCCACCTGCCTTTTTTCAATGTCTGAACCACCATGTCGAGGACATCACACCTCACCATACTTATCTCATCTATGATAAGGATGTCCAGCTTTCTGATGATTCTCTCTTTCGCAGTGTCAAGATGATACCAATTACGGGTTTTACCGGGAATAAAAGTGATGGTTTTCAATCCAAACAAGGAATGCAAGGTCTGGCCCTCAGCGTTTTTAGCCGCTATGCCCGTAGGTGCAGCTACGGCAATGTTCTTTCCGCGAGCACGGGTTTCCCTAACGATTTCTCCCAGAAGTCTGGTCTTGCCAGTACCCGCTTTACCGGTAATGAAGAAGCTTTGGCCTTTTCTTACAAGATCCATTGCCTTTCGTGTATATTGGTCATGAACAAATTCTTTCATGTCAAATATGTCAGAGTCAATACTGTTTATTTTGTTCTAATCCCATTCCTCTTCATTTTATTCCATCGCGTCTGGGCTGTCATACAACTCCATCGCTGAAAGGGCTTCATCATCATTGCTGAAGTCTGAATCTTCCACGAAGATTTCTTCCACCTCTTCGGCAACTTCTCTATCCTCCAGTTGCTCTACCTCCACTTTTTGTTTCTCTGGGGTGAACGAGCCAACCTTACCTGCTTTTATTCTGTGTCTCATATTTCTTATCTCTTTATTTGTTTTTTATGCTGCAAGCAGCAAGGCTGCGATAGCTCCAAGCCCCTCTGCCGCAATCTTTCCTAACCAATTGTCATCTGTCAGCTTATGCTCCACGATGTAGTCACGTAGCTTATGTCTCCAGACCTTGCTCTGCAATAACACCCATAGATCATCATCGAAGTGGCCATACGTCACATTCTCTTTCAGCCACTTTTTGGTAGGAGTCGAGCCTTCAGCCACGGCCATTTCGTGAATCATATGCCAGAACCCGTCACTTTGTAGATGCCAGAACGGATTTGATATGTCTGCAGGATTTGGGAATTGCGAGTTTCGGGTGTATTGCTTCATCAGTGTGAGATACCTTTTCTCCAGCCACTCGTTCAGTACGAATTGGTTGGCTGTGAACTCTCCACTCTCAACACCATCTATTAGAGCCAAAATCAACACTGGCTTGGCCACGATAACCTCACCGTGAATCTTTGCCTGCCGTATGCTCATTATCCGTTTGGTATAATGTGCATAACATTGTTCGTAGTTATAAAAATGTAGCGTCCTATTCATATCTCTCTATTTGTTAATCAAATGCTGGTTTGTCTTCTGCTGCCATAGGCATCCTCAAATCTTCTTCATCTGGTTTCGGATACGGGATGGCTTTTGCACCATGATCCTGTAGCCAGATGTGATTCAAAGTAAAGGCAATAGAGTCAAGTGTTTCTTCGCGCTTTTGTGGTTTCAGCTCACACTCCCAAACAGTGATGCAATGCCATCCCATCTGAGCTAACTGACGCTGTTCCTCGCGGTCACGTTCTTTATTCCTGCGAATCTTTTCAACCCAAAAGTCACGGTTCGAATTAGGAATCTTGCAACAGTTGGAGTTTTTGATTGCTTGCATATCCACCAAATGGCCGTGCCAAAAGCAGCCATTCACAAAGATACAAGTACGGTACTTTCTCAGGACCAAATCTGGATGTCCTGGCAATCGCTTGTGGTTTAGCCTATACCTGAAGCCTCTCTTCCACAGGCCACACCGCACAATCATTTCCGGCTTCGTGTCCTTCGACCGAATGGCAACCATATTCTTATGACGTTGTTGTGCGGTGAGTCTGTCCATACTACCTTATTCTTGTTGAATATTATCTTTATAGTTCATCAAATCCTCTCATAAGCAATGCTCGGAGATTGAGCCTGAATCCCCATTTCAACTTTTCCGTTAAAGGCTTTAGACCTATTGCGACATCCTGCATGACTTTAAATTTCCAGCTCTCAAGGACTCTATTCTTCCTGTCCCATTCAACCATTCTTTTTATTAACTCAATGTCTATATCAACTTCATTGACGTTGATATTCTTAACTGTGTTGCGTTGTCTTTCCTTCTGCTCCTTTTCTTCTTGTTCTTCCTCTCGCAACTGGTCAATTTCTTCTAAAAGTTCATAATTTTCCTCGCAAACTTTATCAAAAATAGACATTCCACGAGCAACACTAGCAGATGACAACTTGTGATTATATTTTAAATCATGAGCAATCTCTCTTGCCTTAGATTGCTGGTTCAAACTCAATTCTCCAGACTCTGCACCCCATTCGGCAAATTTTAGCCAAAGTTTATAAGGTATCGACTTGACAATCTTCAAATCGTGTTCAGATTTGTCATCTATAGTTGTGTTTACTGTTACCTTTCTAATGATAGGATGATCTGGATCTATTAAATCATCTTCTATAGAGTCTAAATCGAATTCCCAATCTTTGTTATTTCGCACAGCCAACCAACAATCCTCTTTCTTTGCCCATTCAAGATAGTTGTTTGATGGTGATATATTCATAATATAAGGATTCACTTGTAGCATCAATGAATAAATCATATTCGATAGTGCTTCTGACACCTTTTGGTTCTTCCATATCCTGTATAAATCAATCCTTCCGCTTGTCAGATGATTTAACAAGCCTAGTGTGTATGGTACAACAACAGACTTCAATTCACCAATATTATTTCCTGTATTTTTAGTTCCATATAACTTGTCTGCTGTTTTGAAAAGGATAGCTTTGGCTATTGTGTCTTCGAAAAAAATATTTGTAATCTTCTTTGGATTTGTGGGTAGAACCTTGGCGATAAATTGTGCATAATTCTTTTCAGAGCCCCTTACAACGATATGAGGGGAAATTACGAGTTTGCTTCCTTCGTAAACTTCCTCAAAACAATTAATGTATTTTGCCAATTCTACCTTCGTAAACATTTGATTTTTGGGATATTTCAAGTCAAATGCTTTTTGTCTTGTCTTTGTAAAACCTTCCTTTAGGCGAATGTTCTTATATTGCGACCTGGCACGTTCAAAGAACCAATATGTCTGCATAGACTTCTCATGTGTAATTGGAGTCATGACATAACGAGACACTTTTTCCAATTCAACCAAAACGAGATTGTTTGCAGAGAAATCGGCATTATTTACTTTGTTTTGAGTATTAGCATATTTTGATATGTCAGAAACAATACTTGCATATTCCTCCTTCTTTTTTACGATGGAGAACTTTACTTGAACGTAAATATTAGAGATATCGGCTTTATCTTTCTTTTTTGTATGATATATTGACGCTGTGGTTTGACCGCCATTCACTATTTGAAAATTGGAGATCGATTTTATATATCCATTTGAGTCAATCTCCATGGAATCAGCCGTTGCTGCTATGCCATTATTATACGCAAGGAACATATGGGGAGTTTTCTTTATTGTATCTCGTATACCCTGATTGATTTTTCCTGTGAATTGCAAGAAAGAACGGACGTTTTGTTCTAATAGACGCCCTCCATAAATGTCATACAAATAATATAAGAAATCTCCTGGTAGGATTGCAACATATGCATCATAATCGTCGTTACTGGATGGCGCATGTAAACAAGGAATTTTCCATCCTCCTTCTTCAAGATTAATAGTTATTGGCGCATGAGCATCTTCTGATATCTGATATAGGTAATTTATGTCAAAAACTCTGAATATGAGTTTATATCCACTTATTTCCACCTGGTTGGGAATCTCACCTTTATAGATGCCATTGGTTAAAATAAATGCGTTTACTCTGATAAGCGAATCCCTTAATTCTTGATATGTTCCTAACGTATTCACAAATTCAAAAACAGATGATGATTCCTCTATCTCATTACGCAAATCAGTATAAATAGCTTTTTTAAAGAAATTTTTCAATCTTGTGGCTGCAGTGTCAATATCCTCTTTATGTATTGTTGTTGGTTCTTCGCTACCCTCATATAATGAAATAAATAAATCAACGGTTTCATAATTGTCGGAAATTGCATATCCGTTTATCTTTAATTGATTTTTAGTTCCTAAACCTCTTTCAAGGAAGGAAACATCATAATTTTCAGTTTCCCCCGCTTCACTTAATAATTCCAAGCAGTAGCGCGTAAAGGTCTGTTCTTGATTGTCTCCCTCCTCATTCGCTATTTGTCGAGTGACAACCTCCTGAACCAAAGTCTTGTAGAACTTACTGATTTCCTTCATAAGATTGGATGGTATTTAAGACATTACTTTCTTGAACAATATTCTCATTTGATACGGCAAGAGTTATTGTGTATTTCACATCACTTACACCTAACAACAAATCATCTTTCTTAATTCTGGGGAATTCATCTTGAACTAGATAATAATTCTCTTTGCGAATAATATAGTGACGATCTTTATAAGAATTTGCATCTATATCGAAATATCCATAATATATCAATTTATTTTCAAACAGGTTCAACGCAATGGTATCTTTACTCAAATAATTACGCACATCACCAACAAGTTCAGGTAGGTTCTTTCCATCAACGGATCCAATCTCTACTACTAGATTATATAGGAATAATTTATCTATAGATGTTTCATCTAATTGCAATTCACCATTTATTGACACATCTGGAAACCTGTTAACTGATATTGTTTTAACTTCAACTGCCCATGCTTCACCTATAAAGTCTTGTGGAGCCTTATTAGGCCCTACCCAAGAATCGATCGAACGAATTCTGTCCATTGAAGAAGAGATCAGCTTTAGTAAAAATGTTAACTCTCCATACAATCCTTGTTGCTCTTGTGTCGACAAGATGTTTTTCAATTTCTTCGAAAACAAATCTTGCCATTTGCGCATTTGGCTTATTACAAGCTTAACTGCGTCCTTTTCAGATGGTATAGAAAGAATTGTGCTGGCAATGTTACCGCATATAGCAGCAAAAATATCACGTACCCTATCACCTCTGTCAAGTAGCTGGATTAACAAGAACTTTGATTCTGGAAAAGAGTTGTCCTTGAACAAAGAAACTTCTATTTCTGATAAGTTGCTGAATGGTGTAATATCCAGCTTTATTTCTTGACTAAAAGAGAAAGCTATCCCATAAAAGCCATCTGGACTCCTATAAGTACAGAACATTTTCAGGCATGAAGGGATATCTATCGCTCTTTTTACGAGACCTGACACATGAGCTTCAGCAAGCTCCATCCATATAGCTTTAATCTCATTATCCTTGTTCATATACATTATCGTTTTCAGATTCAAAAATATCTTCCGTATCTGCAAAATCTGTTAGCTGATTGACAGAGTATGACACTGCTACTCCTGTATTGGTATGTGGGAAAGATATGGCGAAACTAATATATGGCTCATTTCCTTCTTTATTTGACAATACGAAGTCATCTGTGGGCTTTAGGGGATATATTATCAATAATGGATTTTTGACATCCCTGTATTTCTCTCTAACAAGTTTGGGGCTTGGATAAGACTGATTCCTATCTTTATGCTTATTGTTTGTTTCCACTAAAGCATCAGCTAAAACGCCCTCTTCCAAATCTATGAATTCGTCACGTGGATTTCCCAGAATGTGGTTCTTCCTTAACAAGTAATGCTCAGAAGAATCTTCTGACGGAACACGCTTGAAGTAATTAAATCCAATTCCATTTGTAAGATAGCCATCACATTTATCCCCTCTTTCTCCTGTAGGCTTATTCATCAGGACAACACTCCAATCTGATAATTCCCCTGAAGAATTTACTTGTTTAATGTATTCAGTTATTGCTTTCAAATTGACTTTGACCATTGATGGGGGCAAATGGAATTTGTCAAAGAACTCCAAAACCTGTTCCAATGAGATATGCCTCCACAAGTAATTCTTTCCTTTCAATTCATATCTTTCTCCCAAGCCACAGATTAAGTTATCAGCTGCTACAAAATTAGAATGCTTTTGTTTTTTATCTTTCAGTAACTGATACGTTTCCACCAAACGGCCAGCCCATGATACTTCAACAGTATTTGCGTACCTCATTTTTGTCAATGACGTTATTTGCAAAACCCCTGGATGATTTCTTACTCGCAATGCATAATCTTCAGGAGTACCACCGACTTCGTACAAATAGCTAAACTCCTCACGTAGTTCTTCACTTGCTAAAGTAATATGACGGTACCATTCGTTTAATTCGCTGCTTGTAAAAAGTCTGCATAAATCTACATATCCAGAACGATAGCCAAACCATCTTCCCATCTGCATCAAAGTGTCGTACATTTTTGATGCTCTTAGGAAATAGCTGATTGATAGTCCTTCCAAGGTAAGACCTCGAGACAATTTGTCACCACCAATGGCAATTACAGAAATGCCTTCATCATTGTTGTCATAATAAGTAAGTGCATCATTAGATGAGCCATTGATAGACTTAACTGTTATCTTCTGTACTGCTTTAAACAATTGACCTTTAACATCTTCCCATTTATGAACAATTAATGTATCGTCTATGTCTTTATATTTGGATTCAAGGATAGATCGCGTTGTTGTCTTATAGGATTTGTAACCATCCCTATCAACCTCAAACACCTGACGTAGTTCTTCAAGAACCATTCTGTCTCCGACCTCAACCTCTTGCTTATAGTAATTGAAAATTCTCCCGACCAAATCTTTGATGTGGTTTTGCCATGACTGGAATCGGCTAACGTGAATCAGCATGGAATTATGTTTATGCTCTTGCCCACGAAGAATTCTTATAGCACATGTAACAATAAAGCATTTAATAGCTAAACGTAATGATTCTGGGACTTCGTTTAATGATGGTTTAACATCATCCTTTTTATGCTTATTGGGGACGAAAATATGGAAATCGTTAATGGGAGTGACTATAGGGAGTAATTCGTCATTAGTGTCGTCTGGAACTAATGAAGTGCCAAAAACTTTATCGGGACCAATATATGTTGATGGAGCAGGAAGATTTATTATAAAATCTCGAGGGAACAGATTTGAATCATCCAATGGAATAAATATATTCGCAAATGGAGTTGCTGTATACCCAACATATGCAGCACGATTAAATTTTGCTAATATTGAACAGATGTGTTTGTTTATAGTAGTTGGATCATCACCGGAAGCATTTGTGTTAATAGATGCATTGTCTGCCTCGTCATCTATCATTAAGAGTGATTTATTGTTTATCTTCCCGTTCTCCGTATGGGTATTAAGCCATGTATTGAGGCGTTTTAATACAGAAGAGTTTTTCTTAACCACAAGTAATGCAGGTTGTGGCGCATTGAAATTAAAGCCAGCAGTATTGGCCGAACGGCTGGTAAAATCCCCCTTTTCAGCATTCGTTGTGTATGAGTTAGCAATCGCATCATCAAAACCCGGAATCAATCCGACACCTATTTTCGTGGTTTCTTTTGTGCTGGCTCGTTCAAACTGAGTATCAAAGCCTAAGAAGCCTTCGTCTAGTCTTAATTGCGTCTGACTTCGTAGATTATTATGTATTCCAGCCAATACGATGATTAAGTTAAATCCAGTATCTGCAGCCTTACAAACTAATCCTGTGTAGTTTGCTGTTTTACCTGACTGAACCTGGCCAACAACAAGTCCCTTCTTGCTTATTACGACATCTGTTTTCTGAGGATTAAAGAACCTGTCTAAAATCTTATCTGTCATGTCATCAACACCTTGAATTGTCGCTGGTTCGAATCCTTTTTGATGTTCCAGATAATACTTATATCTATTCCAAAAAGACCATGTGCTTGTTTCAGCAGCTTTAAATGCCATTAGCCAAGGTTTGCGTCTCTCCCGGCCCTCCAATATCTGCATAGGTTCCACACGAACGCTATATATCGACATTAGTTTGGTTTTGAGAATATCTTTGCTGAGATTAGGAAACATCAGGACGACATTATTAACAGCGTTATCAATGTCTTCATCTGTTACAGAAGTCTTAATTCCTATCAGAGTCCTGCAGACTTCAATTGCTTTCTGATACGATTCCATATTCATAGCTCTTCAATTAGTTCTTCGTAATTGTTAAATGGCTCTATTGTTTTAAGAACAGCTTTTGCCTGATCAGATGTTTGCCCAGATGCAATTTGGTTATCATACATTCGAGTTAACATCTCCTTGATAATAGATATGTCCATATCTGAGAACGGCTCTTTCTGCAATTCCTCTTCACTCGATTGCTTGACGTAAATAGTCGGAGTTGGTATGGACTCTTCAATAATCCGGAGCAGCTTATTGATGGCCGGAGCAGGATTAATCTTTGCCTCTTCTTGGAGATCTTTTATTAACTGGTTCTCCCTGTTGACAACAAAAGACCATTTGTTCCCTTTCTTCTTTTCAAGCCATAATGGCTGAAAGTTTTCACCAGCCTTTTTCTTCAGGATTTTGCCACGATGCCTATATACTTCCATTCCCTTATTTCTAACATCAAGAGCATAGGAGCGAAGTTGCTCACGACAGGAAAGAGGGGGCGTCGCTGTGGATTTCTTAATATCAATCTGCCATTCAGAGTCTAATGTATTAGGTAAATCAATACTGATACGAACCAGTTTGTAGTGGTCTTCTTTCCTAAACAAATTAAGCCAGCTGCCTGCTAATAACAGCCTCTTTCCGCGATAAATATAAAAACCCTGGGCCGCAGGATATCCGCTTATTCCTTCAGCCTTTCGATAGTTCTCTTCTGAACTAAAATTATTCTTGTGTGGTAGGATATAACCTTTAACCTCAGCTTTCTTTGCCCCAAAGTATAAAGATTCTGTGGGGAAGAATTGTGTTTTCTTTTCAGTCAGACAGAAAGGATTCCACGCATCAATTTTGTTTTCGCCCCAATAAATTGATATATCGTTGCTTTCTAAGAAACGATGGAATGTCATAGCTATATGCGCCTTTACCCTTGCCCAAGCATCTGAAAATTTCTGCTTTGCACCAATGTCGTTTGCAGAGGTTGAAGCAGGAATAATCCGATCTAAGTCCGTCCAGACAATCATGGTTCCAGAGTCCTGATTGTCAACGGCATCGACATAGGCTTCAGGTGACCATCTGATTAATTCCCATTTATGTGTTAATGCCACATAATCTAAATCCCAAGTCCAATAAGCAGAATGGTAACCAGTCTTTTTGCTTATAACGGTCAACTTGCGACATTGAGAAAAGGATGCAGTCTTCATTCCTAATCCAAATCTCCCCAAATCATTAGTTGAACGAGTCTCCAATGGATTTTGCGAGCCAGGACGCATCGCTTCTACAATCTCGTCGCTGCTCATTCCACACCCATCATCCTTAATAGTAATGACAGTGTTACTTCCATCCCATATTCTGTTTATATAGACATTCTTTGCTCCTGCAGATATTGAGTTGTCAATAATATCTGCTACAGCTGTTTCAAGATTATAGCCTATTGCCCTGAAGGTTTCTATCATTGAGGCAGCTTCAGGAACAGCTTCTGTCTTAGGTAGTAGTGAGTAATCCATAGGCCTATAATTGCTTTTTGATTTCTTTTGCTATTTTATATGCTAACACAACTGGGACTGCATTTCCAATCTGTTTAAATGCAGCACCTCGACTTCCTTCGAAAATGTAATCATCAGGGAACGATTGTAGCCTTGCAGCTTCTCGCACAGTTATTGAACGGGCTGTCTCGATAGTAGGATTTGGAGATGGGTAAATATAATAGTGACCGTCTTTGGATATATGTGCCACAACAGTATGGCTGTAGCCGTCAGGTTCAACAACAGAATATCTGTCTAAGAATGACTTAGTATTTTTATGAGTCTGTAAATGTGGTGGCAGTTTCGAATAATCCAATTGTCTTTTTTTCTCTTTCCATTGTTTGATTGCTAGACAATATATCTCCCTGTCATTTACATTATGCGGCCGAGCAACATGTTGAGTTGTAAAATCGAGAGCATTGCTCCTGATAGACGATTCTTTCAAATAAGGCATTTCTTCCAATGCCTTGGTGTAATGAACAACTTCCGTAAGGTTCCCCTCGCCAGCTATTCTTGGAGGTAAGTCAGAAAAAAGATCCTTTAATACAGTATAAGAATTTTGTTCTTTCATTAATAACGGATAACTATAGTGCTTCCCTTTTGAGTTTACACCATTTTTTAGCCATCCAACAATAATTACTCTTTGTCTCTTCTGAAGCACTCCATGTTCTGAAGCGTTCTGAACCTGTGGCTGCATTTCATAGCCAATGCTATTAACAAGTTCTTTCAAATCCTTAAAGGGCTCGCCTTTTTTCGCAGTAAACAAACCAAGGACATTCTCAAATACAAACATCTTGGGTCTGTATCTTTGCAAAAATTGGACATAGTATTTATATAGCTCGTTTCTTGGGTCTTTTTCTACATCCTTTCCCATCCTTGCTCTTCCTGCAATAGAATAAGCTTGGCATGGAGGGCCACCAATAATCAGGTCTACGCAATTCTTTCCTTTCAGATTATCAACTTTCTGAAAGATTCCATCGATTGTTGACGAGCCAATAGTAGCATGAATAACACTGTCAATAACAGTCGCTGGTACTTGTTCCCATAATTTCAGACCACTTTCGCCTTCTTTTCTTTCTAATATATATTTTTTGTAAATATCCAATTTGTTCTTTTCTTGTAGATAATGGAATGCTGCTCGTGTTTTTAACGTTTCACAAGCATATTTGTCCATCTCAATGTGAGCTATTGGAGAGAAACCCGCTCTGACGAAGCCTTCAGAGAGGCCTCCAGCTCCTGCGAACAAATCTATAAATGTATATCTTTTTTTCGTCATATAACCTATTTATACTTTGTTTTTTATATTTTGTACTCCATCAATTCCTTTCCTGTAGGATATAATGGAGCACTCTCCACGTAGTCTTTATCAAATTTACGATGAGTGGAAATAAATCTTGATATATCAAATCTCCCGAGAGAAACTTCCTCATCAAATCGAAATATAAAGTAATCGCCCTTGGGCTCTCTGGGATAAAGCGCCTGCCGCATTCTCTCCTCCGTCATCTCTGCATAATCGTGAATGCGGAACACATGGTATTTGTTCTCAGCCTCATGCCCGGCTTCATAGAGAATGACAAACCTTGGGCGCATTTTTCTGATTCTGCTCTTGGGCATAGAACCTTGACGATTAGGATCAAGTCGCACGTTGTATATCAGCGTTCCTCTGTCGTTCTTACCTGTTATCCAATCCCAATGCTCTTGGTCGTGATACATGCCCACCACGAAGTAGTCTTCCAGATAGCGTTCCACATGATAGTCAGGCAACCAATCTTCCGGCACAGGCGAATAAGGATGCTCCGTTTGGTATTGCTCCACCTGCTGTTCCAGCTGCTCCTTGGGGTTCTCGCCTAGCGTCACGCTCTTTATCTCAAAGAACTCGTTAAGCAGATGATAGGTTTCCGAATCTTTAGTATCTGAACCCTCGTGCTTTTCCAAAGCAAGTGCAAATAGGTTCCTGTCGCCATAGGGGCGATACAGTTTACCTTGCAGTTCCTTGAAGTGGTCTTTAATGAACTGTTCACCAGCCAAAGCATTACCCTTACTCTTCAAAGCAAAGAAGTCAAACTTGTCCTGCAACACTTGCCTTATCTCCCTGCGAAAAATGTCACGTACCTCATTCTTCCAAGCTGCTTTCTCGTTTTGTTTGTTACGGGCATACAGGTAAAGCACATACAGGAAGTTCACATCGTAGTGTGACAGAATCAGCGTGTCGCGGTCGAACAACCGGTCTTCAAACTGGAACGACGTATAAGTGTGCTGGCCACGATGTACCTCTATGTTCTTGCTGGCAATATATCTTCGTTCCTTATCCACGAAAGCCGAAATGAAGAAGTTCGGTATCACGTTGTAACCTTCTGTCAACGGGTCTTGTTCGTCGTCGCGCAGCCTGATCTTGCCGTATTTCTCTTTGTCCTCCCTGTATGCTTCCTTTTCCTCGTCCGTCCAGCTTTCACGCTGTCCCTTCATGAAGAGGTCAATGTTCCATTGTATGACGTTTCTGGCATAAGTGTACTGCTTATATACCGATTCACGTCCCAATGGATGTCCGGCTTTGTAGTATTTAGAATCACCGATATAATATATCTCGTCTTGCTGTTCGTTGCTATGCGTTAGGCCGTAGTAGGTGTACATGTGGTCTACCCGTTTGCCGTCTGTCTGTTCTTTCAGTCCTCGTGGCGGATTCTTCTCACCGATCAGTTCGTCAATCATCGCCTCAAACACGTGCTCAAAACTCTTAGCCAGCAGGTACTCTTTCTGATCGGTATTAACCGCTATTCTGTGGCTTGTCTCAAAGAATGCAAAGCACAAGTCCCACAACTGTAGGGTCTTATCGGCAAAATACTTGTACTTTATTTGTCTTAGGTGTATCTTGCCCCTGCCTTTCAGGTAGTTCTCAAACTGATGTCCCTTTATTAGTTCGTAGTTGCAGTTGATGGGTGTCCTAAAGCCGTAGGTGGTGTTCAGGTAGTTCAGGATGCTGAAGAAAATCACGAACAGCTCTTCTTCATAGTTTACCTGCCGTTTCTTGTTCACGGGGTTGAGATACAGCACATCGTCTTGCTGAATAAGAGGCTGTGAACGACTAATGGTTTTGCTCCAGTTTATTTTGTTCAGTCCTGAGTGCAGATTCTTGATGGTGAACAGGAAGAAGTTCTGATTCTCCTGATTGAAGCGGATAAGCGAAAGAACGATGTCCAGATATGTGTTTATCTCCCTTCTGTGTCCTTTGCCATCCTGCGGTAACTGGCGGTAGTAGATGGCTTTGCTCTCCTTGTTCAGCTTCCTATAGACGCTCAGCGAGCGGTATATCCACACGGCAAACTCATAGAGGAACTTCCTGTAGTCCTTAGGCAGATGTTTCTCCTGACCTTCTTGGGTGATGATGTCTTCCGGCATGATGTCCTCGCCGGTTTCCTTACTCACCACATTTGCCAGCACCTCATTCTTGTTCTTGTCGGTCAGCAGCACTTTGGGCAGGATGAACACGCAGTCGCTAATACTCGGATTGTAGTAGTAGCCAACGTAGCTGACGCTGATCTTCTGTTCAACGTCTTGCAAGGTGGTGATGCCTTCCAACACTTTCAGCACCTTTGCCACCTCATACTGGTGTTCCTCAAAGATTATTCTCATCAGTTGTTGTCTTTCTTATCGTCGCTTTTCCAGACCATCACATACTCTATGAACTGCTTTACCACGTCTGGCACCACGTTGCCGTCTTCATCGTAGAAGTCGGGGAAAGTCAGGTCTTCTTCCTTACCATCCTTCGTTTTGTACTTGAATAGGCTTTCATCATCAAAACCGTAGTCCTTGAACACGTCGTTCCACAGGTAGAACAGTACTTTCGAAACAAACGTTTCTGTCGTAATCTTCTTTTCTTCATTTGCCTGACAGAAGAAGTAGCCCAGCTGTTTGTCTGCGCTGGAGGTCATGTTGCTGATGATCTTATTAATCTGTTTTATAAACTCATACCAGTCCTGGCCATTGGTTTCAACCTTCCAGTTCAATGGAATCTTGTTCCCATCAGCATCCTTAATGTAATTACCTTCATCATCCTTCCTATAGCCATTAGTTATCTTGATGTACTTCCATTCCCAACGGCGTTTAAAGGCTGAATCTATGGGGAACAAACTCTGGTCGCTTGTGTTCATTGTGGCCCAGATATAGAGGTTTGGAGGAAGAATAAGTTCTTCGCCCTTCCAAACAGATTCCTTTGGAAAGTTTTCTTTCTGCTCTTCTGTTAAAGCCCCAAAACCTTCATTCTTGTCGGAACTCAGGAATTTGCGGATGTCATAATCTGGTGCAATTTCGTATTTTGAATAACCTTTATCGTTCCTGTCAAGCAGCTGGAACAAATCGCCGAATATCTGGGCGCAGTTGCCGCGATTAATTTCCTCTATTACAAGGAAGTATGGTTCAGGCATCTGTTTCCATGCTGCGCAATAAGCTTTCAAAAAAGCCTGTGGCGTAAAGCTGTACACAATTTTGTCATCATTACGTCTTGGTAGCATCCTACAGAATTTGAGATATTTGTTGATTTCTACATCATAGTTATCTGAAACTCCAGCTAGCTCCAAAAGTTTGCTGACATTTACACTCATATATTCGCCATCGATATACGGATAAAAGTCTAGACAGAACTTTTGAATTCCACCAATCTTGCCCAATTGGCTATCATTGTAATATGTTCCAAGTTTCTGAGCAAGATCCTCAACCGAAAGATTCAGTCGTTGTGTAGAACATGTATCTGACATTATTGGTTTGTAAGCTCCGACGAATGAAGCATAGTCACTATCTGGATGAAACGTAGTACGGGTGTGTGCAACATCCTGAATTATTCGATCTACCGTATCTGATTTTCCCGTGCCTGGTGCTCCAAAGAAGATTTGCTGTAGAGGCCCATAGCTATGATTTTTTATCAAGTCCTTTCCTCTCTTAATATCTGACAGGGATTTTATATTAGGGAAATCCTTTGGAGAAGGAATATACACATCGAAATATGGCTTAAAACCTGGTTGGACCTTTATTATTTCTTCTTTAAAGTAATCGGAAGTTTTGTCTAAAACTCGAAAAAAAGCTTTAATATCAGATAGCTCAGTCCCACTCATTAACCTTATTGTTTGATTTGCATGGTCATCTATACCAATAAGTGGAAAAGAGGAACACCAATAATATTCATTAGGAGCACAACGCAATATGTCCATTCTGTTTATGGAATCTCTGAAAATATAAATAATTTCTAAGGTAGTTTCAGAAGTATCATTGTAACTTGCCCCCCTTATGATATTTGTTACCTTACCAACCGCTTTAAAACCTTGCTTCCATTTTGTTGGTGTTCCCTTGTTATTGTCAGAACCAAGCCAAATAAAAGCATAGTCATCAGGAGCATAGTTATCAGGTATCTGAGTACATTTCACCGTTATTTTGAAATTTTGGCTCAATATTCCCACTTCGGAAGAACATATAAGATTAATGTCATTAATACTGTCCTTTCCAAGACGTACAGTTATAAAATTATAAGAATTCATATTCATACATTTTGGGATTTAAGTTTTTCTAATGCTGTTCTTAGAGGGGCGAACAAGGTTCTTCCCTGATTATCTACGCGTCGAAGAATACCTTCCGCTGCATTCGGAGTTAAATAATACAAACTTCTATTCTGGTTTGGCTCTATGAGTTTAAGAAGTGAGGATTTAATTATTTTTGAAGGAGTTGGGAATGCATTGCTTTCAATGAATTTATTATTCCATACTAAGCCACCTCTTGCCCATTTATAATCAATGTTGTCATCAGAGAAGTCTATCTCTGACAACAATCTATTGTCCCACTTAGAACTACAAAAATCACGATAACGGTCTAATAAATCCAAATTGTTCTCCCTATCGGTATTTGCCAATTCCTCATAAACCCTTTTGGCTACCCATTTTACTACAGGAACTGTTACAGCATTGCCAATTGCAGTATATCTTAGGGTGTCAATGTTTTCGTCAGAGGTTGAATTCTCTTCTGGTAAAGTCCAATGGTCTGGGAAACCCTGTAATCTCTCTGATTCAACAGGCGATAATCTCCTAACTCCATTCTGGCATACTACATAGGTCCTACTCCAGTCCGTACCAGTATGTCTGCCAGAAGAAGCTGCGAGACAATAGGCAACTTTTGGAACTTTAGGATACTCATCTGGTTTACTCTCTTCTGTAATAAAGTCTATTCTCTCATTCTTTGGTTTTACAGCTCCCTCTTGATCGAACATGACTTTCAGTGCTTTCTGCGGGCAGTTTTTCCAACAGCATAGATATACACGTGTTCGAGACTGTGGAACTCCAAAGTATCGACTATTCAACAATCTCCATGCAACAGCATAACCCATTGAGGATATCGTTTGCAATATTACGCCAAAATCGCGACCTTTGTTGGAGGTAAATAATCCACCGACATTTTCAATGATAACGACTTCGGGTTTCTTCTGGCTTATCAAATCAGCAAAACGATAGAACAAGCCCGAGCGTTTGCCATTAAGGCCTAATCTTGCCGATGCACCACGTGCCAAAGAAATATCTTGGCAGGGAAAACCGCCACACCAGACATCTGTATCAGG
>JAEEGL012059953.1_pt1 | contig 16049 bp, 17 predicted proteins | sample 9134231 | NCBI WGS metagenome assembly JAEEGL01 (sample SAMN16246548, study PRJNA631951) | gut metagenome | biome: gut microbiome; feature: rumen; material: fiber-attached | host: Bos | place: Iran: Karaj | collected 2018-10 | reverse complement strand
TCGTTTTCCACCATCTTTTTTACGCCACGGACCTGCCCCTCAATTCTGCTCAGGCGATTCAGAAGGCTCTTGTAGTCCTCGGGCCTTTCCACGCTTAACTTGCTCAGACAATGGTCGTTCTCCGTGAATACAGCCTCGCTGATTGGGACCTCGTTTTCTTTTCCAGATTTTTTGTTTGCCATGACTTTACCTCGCAAAAAAGTTGTACCCTTTTGGGGTATGTGTTGTTATAGATAAGATATACCCATCTGGTGTATAAGTCAAGTATTTTTTTAATTTTATGAATATTTTGTATCCATGTTTCCTAAAAAAGTGTTATACTGTAGTGCAATACCATAAACTGGTTCAGGAGATTTTAATGAAGAAAAGTGCGTTTGTTTTTTTTACTGCGGCACTGGCTCTGACCGCTCTTGCGGGATGCCGGACCACTGAAGACATCAAAAATACGGAGGCCAATGTGCAAAAGGAATCCCGGGATGCTGAGAAAAATGAGTCTCTGTCCAGATACATTTCTGTTGATTTGAGGTCCAACCCAACGACCGGCGGTGGATGGAAAATCGACATAGCGGACAAGAGCATTGCGAATCTGGAGTCGGACACCTACGTTCGTGACGAGGCTCCATCCGGCATGGTTGGTGTCGGTGGAACGGAGACATTTGGATTCAAGTGCCTAAAGCCCGGAAAAACGACCGTCAAATTTGTTTACGGACAGATGTGGGAGGGCGGCTCCGTATGGGAAACAAAAAATGCCGTCATAACCGTCAACGAAAGTCTGCTCGGCTCAATCAAATTTGAGTAGAGTAGGAGCTTACGTTGGTGACAACCTCGCCATCAATCTGAAGGGCCACAGGTCGATTGAATTTCACCGTGATTGACCTGCCCTCCAGGATGTGTATTGAGCGCCCGTGCCTGACATGTTCCCCGCTGAAAATTTTTGGAAACAGCGCGAGTGTCATAAGGCGGCTTTTTCCGCACCATACAAGGCAGGAAAGTTTTTTTTCGCCACGTCTCTGGTTCGGGGTTGGCATCATTCCGCCTCCAAAAAATCTTCCGTACATGCTGGGGGCTAGCCAGACGTTCTTGAAAAATCTGGTTTCGCCATCGACAGTGACTTCCGCCGACGTGGATTTGTATGAGAAGAGCATTCCCTTTATCGCGATTGAGGTGTAGTTTATTGGCTTTGTGCTTTTTTCGCGAAACTTTTCACCCATTTCGCTACAGTATCCGTCGATTCCGTATCCAATCCCGTTCAAAAATTTTCTGGTGACTCCATTTACGGTGACGCTTGGAAGGTTCCTAAGGTATGCGGTGATTTCGACAGGGCCTTCCGAATCTGTCTTTTCAATGTCGCGGAGAAAATCGTTCCCGGTTCCGGTCGGATAATAGAAAATTTTTCTTCCTTCAAGAAATCTTTCGGCCTCGTTTGCGAATCTGTTGAGGGTTCCGTCACCACCGGCGACAATGATTTCCTCGTCCGCGGAAACGGAGTCAAAGAAAATCTGGTAGTCCGTAACAGCTGTTATGTCAACGTAGCGAATTTCATGCCCACCGAGGATGCCGGAAAGTTTTTTTGCTGATTCCACTCCATTTCTGGTTCCTGCAAGCGGATTGTACAACACGCAGTAACGGGTTTCCATGTTTTCCTCTTTTCTTCTATAAAATAGATGTGCCTTTGCAAGTTGTTTGAAAATGCGGTTCAATAAATATCCCTGTTTAGATTGATTTTGTCAATGCCGGTTTCGGTGGATTTTTCTGTTTTTGCGAGAATCCCCGGGACACTTGGTTTTCGGGGGTGTTTTTATTCGTTCGTTTTGTGATATAATAGAAACGAGGTGGTTTAGGATGACTGTGGTAGTGAACAATGCCAGCAAAACTTTTGTGCAGGCTCTCAAGGCGATGGCAAAACTTGATGGGGCATCAGTGTATTTAGATGACAATGGTTATTATTCAAAGGAGACTGTCAAATCTGTTTTAAAAGCTGACAGGCAGATGAAAAAAGACCGTAAAAATGGGACTCTCAAATTGTATGACAGTGTTGAAGAAATGTTCGAGGATCTGTAGAAATGGCTGAGAACTATAAATATAGATTGGCAATGTCTGCGGCATTCAAAAAAGACATGAAATCACTATCATTTGAAGAGAGGGAGGAAACTAAAGATATTATCAAGAAACTGGCCAACGGGGAGGCTCTTGAAGAGAAGTACCATGACCATCGGCTTTCAGGAAAACTAAAAGATTTTCGTGACTGTCATATCCGCGACCGGATTTGGTATTGATTTATAGAATCAGAGAAAATGTATTGGAGCTATATGTATATCGAATTGGCTCCCATTCAAAGTTATATAAAAAATAGCAGCAAGAAGTTTTTCATTTTATTTTTTTGCCACAATCAAAATGTTATGATATAATGGAAAAAAATTAAGAACAGGGGTAGCGTGTATGAGTTTGATGGCAAGGCTGTCGGAGTTCCAGAACAAGCTAGGCGGGCATCTTGCTTTGAAGGAGAGGGGGTTTATCTGCGCGGCTCTGGCTGAATTCTTTGCGCTGGGCTACCACATCTGTTTTCTGGTTTTCTTTTACATGAACGGAATACAGGAGATGTTCTATTTCAACATATTCAGCGTAACCTGTTTTTGCTTCAACATATTTGTGCTTTTCTTCCGGAACAATGTGGGCCTTGTTTTTTTCATAACTGTCTTTGAGGTGCTTGTACACCAGATTCTTGCGGACTATTTTGTTGGCGGCCTTGCGGGTTTCCATTTTTTGATAATGCTTTTGGTTGTGTTTCCGTTTCTTGTTGACAGGAAGGGCTTCAATGTTGGAATCCCCACCGCATTTTTCTGTATATGTGTTTTCTTTGGATGCGAATTTGTTTTTTCCAGAATGCAGCCTGTCTATGAGCTTCCGGAGTTGCTTCTTAAGAACCTGCGCTTTGTGAACATAGTGGCGAGCATGACCGTCCTGTTCACGATGACAATAATATTCAAGCTGATAATCGACTACATAGAAAAAAACATGGAGGAGCTGAACAAGAGGAACGAGACTCTGCTTGAAAATATTTTGCCGAGGAAAGTCATGGAGGATTTGCGGGACACAGGCAAGGCGGACCCGGAGCTTTTTGAGGACGCGACAGTTCTCTTTACCGACATCGTCAATTTCACGAACATATCCAAGACGCTTCCACCGGACGTTCTGATTGATGAGCTGAACGACATGTTCACAAACTTCGACCGCATAATGGAAAAGCATAGCTGCATGAGGATAAAGACAATTGGCGACGCATATATGGCTGTCTGTGGATTGCCGGAAAAAAATCCTGACCACACAAAAAATATTCTTGAGGCCGCACTTGAATGTCGCGACTATATCGAGGAGAGAAACAGGACTTCTCCCCACCGTTGGACAATAAGACTTGGCGCACACTCCGGCAAAGTTGTTGCGGGCATTGTCGGAATCACAAAATATATCTACGACGTTTTTGGTGACACCGTGAATGTCGCAAGCCGCATGGAGTCATCGAGCGAGGAGATGAAGCTTTCGGTTTCCCAGTCCGTATTTGATTTGCAGAAAAACAATTTCAATTTTTCATACAGGGGCGAAAAGGATATCAAGGGCAAGGGCAACATGGCACTCTATTTTGTTGAAAAAAAATAGGCAGTTGGCGTTCGCGTCCAGAGGTTCCCAAAATCAATAAAAACAAATATAATAGAAGAAACTGGTCAAAATATACCTGCCAGTTTTGAAGGATTTTTTATGAAACTGAATCAGATAATCACAAGTCTTCTGGAAACGGATCTATACAAATTTTCAATGGGGCAGGCAATCTACCACCAGTATCCGTCATACAAGACCAACTGGACGTTCAGATGCCGCAATGTCGGTGTCTCGTTCACACAGGAAATGGTCGAAGAAATCAAGGAGCAGATTCACGAATATTGCCACCTGCGTTTTACTCCCGAGGAACTTGACTATCTCTCAACAATCGACTGGCTGCACGAGGACTACATCGACCACCTGAGAATATGGAAGCCGCGTTTCGAGGACTTTGAGATTACCGATGATTCGGACTGCGGACTTTCAATTGAGGCAAAAGGAACCTGGCTTAATACTTCCATGTACGAAATCCCCGTGCTTGCGATTGTGAACGAAGTCTATTTCAGGATGTCCTACAACTACGACGAACTTTTTGAGCAGTACAAACGGAAGCTTGAGGAAAAGAAAAACTGGATGATTGACGGAACCTACGACATAGGACCGTTTTCCGAATTCGGTCTGCGCCGCCGTCTTTCCGCTGAGGCCCAGGATCTGGCAGTCAAGGTTCTGTGCGGGAACAACGGAAGCTACAGGGACTCGAAATGTGTCGGAACGTCCAACGTGTATCTTGCTAAAAAATATGGCGTGGTCCCGGTCGGAACAATGGCGCATGAGTTCATAATGTGCGTGGGACAGGGAAACCCGATGTACAATCCGGCGTACTCAAACAAACTTGCCATGGAGGCATGGACAAAGGAGTACGGCGTTTTGAACGGAACATACCTCACCGACACTATTGGCGACGAGACAGCCCACCTTGACATGGGATATACATATTCAATCCTTTTCAGCGGAGTGCGGCATGATTCAGGGGATCCATACGAATGGGGAGAGGAGTGGATCAGACACTACCAGGCCTATTATGAAAAATACAAGGACGAGCGTGTGAACCCGAAAAACAAGACCCTGCTTTTCAGCGACAGTCTGGATTTCAAGCGCGCGTCTGAACTTTACGCACATTTCAAGGACAGGATAAAGGTCGCATTCGGAATTGGAACCTACATTGCGAACGACACGGACGTGGAGCCTCTGAACATTGTCATGAAGATTACCGAGTGCAATTATTCTCCGGTCGCAAAACTTTCAAACGCAGTCGGAAAGACAATGTGCAAGGATGATTCTTATGTCGAGTATCTCAGAAAGACAATAGCATGGCGGCTTTCACACCAGTAAGGGTACCGGAAAATGAAATATATTTTACAGAACATGCCGGAGCCGGGGAGCACTGTTGTTGTTGGTCTTTCCGGTGGAGTTGACTCAACGCTTACGGCCCTGCTTTTAAAGGAAAAGGGATGCAGGGTTGTCGGTGTCACAATGTCTCTTTGGGATGGCCACCTGAAGGAAGTGCAGGCTGAAAAAAAAATGCACGACTCATGTTACGGTCCCGACGAAAAAGAGGACATCGAACAGTGCCGGACATTTTGCGCCGAGCATGGGATTGACTACCATGTGATTGACGTGAGCGGGGAATACAACACGCAGGTTCTGGAATATTTTAAAAACGAGTACCGCTCTGGAAGAACCCCGAACCCCTGCATCCGCTGCAATCTTTTTATAAAATTCGGTGCGCTCCTTGAGGGAATAAAAAAGCTGAACATATCTTTTGACTATTTCTGCACGGGTCATTACGCCGCGGTAGTCCGTCCCGAGTCCGGAATATGGGGCAGCGGAAAAACACCCTGCATGATTGCGACCGCGCAGGACATGTCAAAGGACCAGACATATTTTCTGTACAGGCTTCCGTCACAGATTCTTGAAAAAGTCCGCTTCCCGCTTGCGCTTATGAAAAAGGAGGACGTGTTCAGGATTGCGAGGGAAAACAATCTTGCCGCGGCAGAAAGAAGCGAGAGCCAGGATTTTATAGGCTCCGAATATTTTGAGCAGCTGTTTTCCGACAAGGCTTCAGTCCCAGGCGATTTTGTTGATATGGACGGAAAAGTTCTTGGCCGCCACAGGGGTATCGAGCATTACACGGTTGGACAAAGGCGAGGGCTTGGTGTCTCGGGAAGCGAGGCCTATTATGTCCAGAAAATTGATGCGGAAAAAAATCAGGTCGTTCTTGCGACAAAAGATTTTTTGGGCGGCGACTCATTGATTGCCGATGATTTTGTCTGGCCGGGTGGAATTGAGCCGGACAAAGTTTTTGAGGGACAGGTTAAAATCCGCCTCCGAAGCAGGGACGCGCTTGCAACTGTCGAGCGATACACCCCACCGGAAAGCGACCGTTACGAATACAAGGGACAGCCGTGGAAAATCACATTCGCGCAAAAACAGAATGCGATAACCCCCGGGCAGTCCGCTGTAATTTACATAGACAATGTTGTTGCCGGCGGTGGAATTATTGTTCGCCAGCCTGTGCCCCAATCATTTCACGGATGATTTCGCCCGCAATAAAAAGCCCCGCGACCGACGGAACAAATGCGATGCTCCCGGGGACGCTCCGTTTTTTGTCCGAAACTTTTGTGGCTGGCGGCATGGGTTTTTCTGTTGAAAAAAGCACCTTCACATTTTTGATGCCACGCTTTTTACATTCCTGCCGCATGACCCTTGCCAACGGACACACCGATGTTTTTGAAATATCCGCAATCTGAAATTTTGTCGGGTCAAGCTTGTTTCCCGCTCCCATGCACGAAATGATTTTTGTTCCCGCTTCCTTTGCCTGCTGAATCAACTGTATTTTTCCCGCGACCGTGTCTATTGCGTCAACAACATAGTCGTAGTTTTTAAAATTAAAAAGCTCCTTTGTTTCCGGAAGATAAAAACATTTGTGCGTGACAACCTCCGCATTGGGATTTATATCCAGAATACGCTCTTTCATTACATCGACCTTGTATTTTCCGATTGATGAATGTGTCGCAATAATCTGCCTGTTAAGATTGGAGATGGCAACAGTGTCGCTGTCTATCAAATCAAAATGTCCGACACCGCTCCGTGCAAGGGCCTCGACAACAAATCCACCGACACCGCCAATTCCAAAAACCGCCACATGTTTTTTTCCAAGCGCCCCGACCGCATCATTCCCAATCAGCATCTCCGTTCTGGAAAACTGGTTCTCATCAATTTCGCTCATAAACCAAATCCTAAAGAAAAAAAAGATTTTATTCAATCGAATGGAATAAAAATGGATTGAAATCTGGAACGTAGATTTGATTTGTATTATAATGTTTCCATGAAGAAAAATTTTTTTCCAATGCAGACACATTTTGTCGGTGTGCTGCTTCCGGATGATTTGACGCTTACCCTTGAAGATTGCCGCCGCTATATGAACGAAAAATATGGATGCAGGTCGGGCCATGGAACTCCAATCCATGTGACGCTTGTTCCTCCGTTCAAACTTTCAGAAGAATACTCGACGGACGATTTGGCGTGTGCTCTTGAAAAAAATGTGCTTTCAAGGAATTTTGGATTTGTGGCCCATGTTGACAATTTTGATGCCTTTGGTGACAGGACTGTTTTTGCGAAAGTTTCCGTTGATGAAAAATGGACAAGGCTCCGTGATGAAACTGTGAAGGCAATTTTGAACGCCTGTCCCGGAACAACAAAAAAAGACATGCGTCCATTCCAGCCCCATGCGACCGTGGCGAACCGTGACATTCCCGAGGGTGCGAGCGCAGATGCTCTGGAGGCACTGAACGAAATGAATCTTGTTGAGGATTTCCCTGTGGATGGCATCACAATTTTTGAACGCCGTGGAGACAGATGGATTTCCGCCGTCACACTGGAGCTGTGATGAAAGGGGAGAAGGCCATGTATATTCCGCCCATAACTTTTTCTTATGAATATCCCGATGTGCAGGACCAGCACATGATGAAGGTTGTCCGAAAATACAGTCCCGCTCTGGACGAGAGCTACACCTACCGCGACAAAAGTTTTTCATGGAGATGGAAGCATTTCTGGCTGAACGTTTTCCTGAACACGATTGTGCTTCCCGTTGTGAAAATCCGTTACGCAGTCAAGGTTGAGGGCAAAAAGAATCTGAGGAAAAACAAAAAGATTTTGAAGGGCGGATTTGTCACCGTGTGCAACCATGTGATTGAGTGGGACTTTCTTGCGCTGCTCTGGGCATTCTATCCGCGCAAGGCATATTTCCCAATCTGGTCGGTGAACATGGAGACGGCCATGGCTCCCTTATTTAAAACGATAGGGGCGATTCCAATTCCAAAAAGCGTCCACGCCGGAAAAAAATTTACCGCGGCAATGGATTCTGTTTTGGACGAGGGTGGATGGCTTCATGTCTTTGCCGAGGGAAGCATGTGGTATTTCTATCCGGCCATAAGAAATTTCCATCGAGGTGCGGCAAGTTTTGCGGTAAGGCACAAAGCCCCGCTTGTCCCCCTTGCAATCTCCTACAGAAAACCCCGCGGACTTTACCGGGTGTTCAAAAAATATCCGAACCTCACGGTGCATGTCGGGGAGCCTCTTTTTGCCGATGAAAAACTTGGCCACAGGGAGGCAGCCGAAGATTTGACAATGCGGGCGAGGCTCTGCGTTATGAACATGATGGGAATCAAGGACGAAAAAGAAAACCAGCGGATTATGGACATGTATAAAAATCAGTAGGCTGTGTTTCAGTGCAGCTCCAGCACGACAATTTCCGGGTGGTTGAAGAATCTTGGAAGCGGGGTGCTTTCCCTTGCAAGTCCACGGCTAACTTCCATTGTGCTTCCGTTCGAGAGCCGGTAGATTCCGTTGACATATTTTGCCATGGGGCCTTGGTTTGGCGCATAGAGTCCCCGGTTTAAAAATGGAATCAAAATCTGTCCGGCATGTGCGTGGCCTGTGAGGATTAAATCAAAATCATATTGCTCGTAGTCTGAAACTCTTTCGGGACGGTGGCTCACAAGGATTTTCAAATGCGAGCTGTCCGTTTTTGAGTATGCCATCCTCAACTGATTTTTCCATTCGTCCTGTGTCATGGAAAGAGGGTCGTCCACTCCGCAAACGTCAACCTCAATTCCGTTGATTGATGTGGTCACGCAGTCTCCGCACAGAACATTGACACCGGCATCCCTGAGCCATTTCTTCATTTCATCCGCACGTCCGCTCCATATTTCATGGTTCCCGGTGACATACCAGCACGGATATTTTTTTACGATAGATTCAATCAAAATCTTTGCGTTCCTGTCGTCCAGCTTGTCGTCGAAAATATCCCCGGCCAGAAACACTGAATCAGGATTTTCGGATTCAATTTTTTTGACCAGCCATTCCTGATTTTTTCCATAGTAGCACGAGTGGAGGTCTGTAATCAAAACTATTCGGATGCCCGCTCCTTTTCCGTCAGGCAGACCGAGCGAAATCCTTTCGGTGAACGGAACCCAGGACCAAATCGTCCACACCGCAAGCAGAAAAAAAATTATTCCGGCGGCAATGAGTCTTTTTTTATTCTTCCCAGTCATCGTAGTCCCCGCGGCTCGCTTTTTTGCTTGACCAGCCGGCAGATTTTTCCTGAAGCATCTCCGCGTCCTCATGCCCCTGGAAATGCGACCACTCGGAATACTTTGAAGCGGATTTCCTTGGTTTTTCGTCCCTGTCCTTGTTTTTTTCGTGCAAATCTTCCATTCCGTTTGCCATGGGAACCTCAATTTCCATAAATTTTTGTTTGATTGTGAAATTTATCGGACAAAAAAATTAAATTGTGATATAATCAAGCGACTTGCAAAATGGAAAAAAGCGGCTTAAATCAAACTTAAATATTTTTCTGGAGAAAGGCATGGACAAGAAGAGAATGTCATTGGCTACAAAGTTTTCAATCAGTGTGGTTGCCATTATTATTGCGATTGTGGCGGCATGTTTAATCACGACGAGCATTTTTTTGTCGCGCAACTGTCTTGAAAATTTTTATGCAAGCGCGAACACTGCCCTCTCGGAGTTTTCTGATTCAATCTCAATGTTCTTTGGTGCAAAGGAGACGGAACTGAATATGTTTGCCGAATCCGACGAGGTGAAGGCGGCTGACGAAACGATACACTCTTTTGTGAACGAGACAGGCACGGTCCAGATTCTTGGCTACGAAAAAAGTCCCACGGAGCAGGCGATAAGAAAAATCTGCAAAAATTTTGCGAACAGCGACAAGGACATTGCGGAAATCTACATCGGAACAAAGTGGGGTGGATATGCAACAAATTTTGACAGCTCCATGAGCGGTGGATATGATCCCCGTAAGCGCGGATGGTACGAGACCGCCACCAAGGGAAACGGCAAGGTTATGATTACAGATGCCTTTGCCTCAACGGTCGGTGCTACGGTAGTCGGAATCACGAGGTCCGCGTATGATTTTTCCGGAGCTTTTGTCGGCAACGCTTCCATTGAAGTTTCCCTTGAGACCCTCACATCGATTTTGAAAAGCATGAACCTGGGTGACGGCTCTTTCTTTATGATGTTCCAGAAGGACGGAACCGTTTTGGCGGACACCGGAATACGTGGCAGCGAGAACAGTTTTTTGAATGTGAAGGAAATAAATATTCCTGACCTTGTGACTTTCCTTTCGTCTGCCCAGGACAATGGAATCATCAATGTTCCGGGTGGAAAATTCAGCACATATTTTACTTCCAAGGTGACAAACAAAAAGGCGGACTACCAGATTGTTGCGTTCATTCCAAAGAAAACTGTGTTCGCGACATTCTACAGGATGCTTTTTACGTCGATAGCCATTTGTGCTGTTTTTGCCCTGATTGTTTCAATCGGAACGGCATTTGCGACAAGAAAAATCATGGGACCGCTTAAGGTGATCCGCAACAACATCAGCGACAACGCGGCACAGATTGCGAAGGGCAAGGCGGACCTTACACAGAGAATCAGCGTGAAATCAAAAAATGAGATTGGCGATGTCGCCGAAAGTTTCAATGTATTTTCGCAGACCCTCCAGGACATAATCAAGACGATGAAGAAAACCAAGTCCGCCCTCAACGAGGCTGGTGGAAAACTCGGAGGAGCGACCAGCGAGACCATGGCGGCCATTGAGCAGATTAGCGCGAGCATAAAAATTATGGTCGGAAATCTTCACAGCCAGAACGGAAGTGTGGAACAGACTGCTGGCAGCGTTGAAAAAATCCTTGAGAGCATTCACGCCCTTGAAAAACTTGTCACCACTCAGGCCCACTCGGTTGAGGGTGCGTCAACGGCTGTCGAACAGATGATTGGAAATATTGGCGAGGTGAACCACAGTGTTGACAAGATGGCTGTGTCTTTCGGAAGACTTGCGGACGACGCGGAGGATGGCGCAAAAACGCAGGAGGCATTGCAGTCACAGATTGCCGAAATTGAAAACCAGTCCAAACTTTTGAGCGAGGCCAACACTGTCATTGCAAGCATCGCAAGCCAGACAAACCTTTTGGCAATGAACGCCGCAATCGAGGCCGCACATGCCGGTGAGGCCGGAAAAGGATTTGCAGTTGTCGCGGATGAAATCAGAAAACTTTCCGAAACATCCACGGCACAGTCAAAGACAATCGGCGACCAGCTCCAGCAGATTCAGGCGACTATAGAAACTGTTGTCGAGGCAACCCAGCGTGGAGTCCAGGGCTATGCTCATCTTGCAAACGAGATTCAGGAAACGGACACGCTTGTCCAGCAGATAAAAGCCGCGATGACCGAGCAGCAGGAAGGTTCCGCGCAGATTACGGAAGCATTGCACGGCATGAACGACAGCACACGTCTGGTCCAGCAGGCATCCCAGAAAATGACGGACGGAAGCAACGCAATCATGGACGAGGTTGCATCGCTCCAGAACGAAACGGAAAGCATGAAGCGCAGCATGGATGAAATGGAAAAAAGTGCGGCAAAAATCAACACGAGCGGAGGCGCACTTTCTGAAATTTCTTCGCTCATGGAAAAATCCATCAATGCGATTGGCAGACAGGTTGACCAGTTCGAGGTATAATGGAGCTTTCAAAAATCAGGACACACACATTCGGTCCCGCCACTTTTTACAGGCGGGTGCTGGCGATTGCACTTCCAATTATGCTCCAGCAGCTCATCCAGAATATGGTGTCGCTTATAGACAATTTTATGGTCTCGGGACTTGGCGATATTTCTATGTCGGGAGTGAATGTCGCAGGGCAGGTCCTTTTTATATTCATGGTCTACATCAACACAATCTGCATGTCCGGCGGAATTTTTATGACGCAGTTTCTCGGTGCAAAAAACAGGGAGGGCATGGGGCAGGCGTTCCGTTTTAAACTGATTATGGGACTTGTCTCGGTTGTGCCGTATCTTCTTGTATGCATTGTGTTTCCGCGTCAGATTCTTTCTCTCATGCTGAACGGAAATACGGATGCCGAAAAGATTTTGGACGAGGGTGTGAAATACATTCGCATCATGTTCTTCATGGGCATCCCGATGATTTTTTCGATGTGCATTGCAAGTTCTCTCCGTGACTTGGGGCGGGTAAAGATTCCGCTTGCCGTTACAATTGTTGCGACGCTGACGAACACACTTTTCAACTGGCTTCTGATTTATGGAAACCTTGGATTTCCTGCGATGGGAGTCGAGGGTGCCGCGCTTGCGACTGTCATTGCCCGGTCACTGGAGTTTGTAATCTTTGTTGTCATCTACATAAAAATAAAGCCGGACTTTGCCGTAAAACTTTCACGCTTTTTCAAGATAGACGGAAAACTTTTCAGAAAGATTTTGAGGAAGGGTTCTCTTGTTCTGTTCTGCGAAATGGTTTGGGTGCTTTCCGAAACTTTGACCACCGCAATCTATAACGGACGGGGAGGAGCGGATGTTGTTTCTGGAATGGCCTCGAGCTTTTCGATTGCGAATCTTTTCTTTGTCGCGTTCGGTGGAATCTATTCCGCAACAGGTGTCATAATTGGAAAGACCCTGGGCGAAGGAAATCTGGAGCGCGCGCGTCAGGAAAAAAAGTGGCTTCTGTCTGGAGCCGCAGTGTTCGGTGTGATTATGATGCTCCTGGGATTTTTGACCGTGTTTATTATTCCGCTTGTGTTTGGCCGTCTAAGTGAAAGCGCAATCACAATCTGCCGTAACATGGTCATAATGATGTGCTTCTTCATGCCGGTCTGGGTTTTTATGAACACACAGCAGGCTGTCGCACGTGCGGGCGGTGACACTGCCATGGGTGCGATTGTTGATTCGACAATAACAATTGCGGTTATGGTTCCGTTGCTTTTTATCTTAAAATCTTTTACGGCAATCGGTCCTGTGATGCTGTATCTTTTTGTAAAACTTCTTGATGTGGTGAAGGTCGTGATTTTCCAAATATGGCTTAAAAAAGAGCGCTGGCTGAAAAATCTTACGGTCGGCGAAAAACACGGGGACGAAGACGGCGAGTAGAAATCTCAGTTATGGAAGAGAATGTAGATTTTTTGACCACACAGATTATTACCTATCTTGGAAACAAGCGGAGCCTGATTGGAAACATTGAAAAGGAGATTGTAAAAATCTCAAAGACAATCGGGAAGGAAAAACTCGTCTGCGCTGATTTGTTTTCCGGTTCCGGGATTGTCGCGCGCATGTTGAAAAGTCATTCCTCCATGCTGATTGTGAACGACCAGGAAAATTATTCGTCCGTAATAAACTCATGCTACCTCATAAACAAAAAGGATTTTCCGAAAGAAAAATACGACCGTCTCCGTGCGAGAATTGAGCGTAAATGTCAGAAGGAAAAGATTCCAGGAATCATTACGGAAAACTATGCCCCAAAGAATGACGAAAACATTTTGCAGGGCGAGAGAGTTTTTTACACACACGAAAACGCGCTCCTGATTGACACATACAGAAATTTGATTGACAAAATTGTGCGCGAGGATGATTTAAAAAAATTTTTTCTTGCGCCGCTTATAACTGAGGCATCGATTCATGTAAACACCAGCGGAGTTTTCAAGGGATTTTACAAGGACAAGAACACTGGCATTGGATGTTTTGGTGCGTCCGGAAAAAATGCGCTCACAAGAATTTTTGGAAGGATAGAGCTGAAGGAACCTGTGTTCAGCAATTTTGAGTCCGGCCTGGAAATCCATAAAAGGGATACCGTGGAGATTTCACGTGAACTGAAAAATATTGATGTCGCCTACCTTGATCCGCCGTACAACCAGCATCCATACGGGTCAAACTATTTTATGCTCAACCTGATTCTAAAAAACCAGCTCGATGTTGAGGTCAGCAGGGTAAGCGGAATTACGCAGGACTGGAAACGCTCGGTGTTCAACAAATCATATTCCGCGTTGAAATCCATGGAGGAAATCATTGCGAACCTGGACGCAAAATTTATTGTGATTTCATACAACTCGGAGGGCTTCATAAGTTTTGACGAGATGAGCGGAATGTTGAAAAAGTATGGAAAGCTCAGGACCGTAAAAATTGCGTACAATACTTTCAGGGGAAGCAGGAATTTGAGAAACCGCGACATACATGTTTCGGAATATCTTTTTGTTTTGAAAAAATCAATGGGGTGAAAATTATGGAATATTTTAAAACGATAAAACTGAAAGACGGAAGGGAATGTGTTCTGAGAAACGGAACCGAAATGGATGGTGAGGCCGTGTTCGAGGTTTTCAATCTGACGCATGGGCAGACGGATTTTCTTTTGTCCTACCCGGAAGAAAATTCAATGAACGCCGTGGAGGAAGCGGATTTTCTGAAGAAAAAAACTGAAAACGCAAACGAGATTGAAATTGTTGCAGAGATTGACGGAAAAATTGTCGGTACTGCAGGAATTGAATGTGTTGGCGCAAAAGAAAAAACAAGGCACCGCGCGGTATTCGGAATTGGAATCGACAAAAACTATTGGGGGCTTGGAATCGGGGGAGCCATGCTTGGAGCCTGCGTTGAATGTGCGAAGAGCGCCGGATATTCGCAGCTGGAGCTTGATGTTGTTGCTGAAAACGGGAGGGCGTTGTCCCTTTATAAAAAAATGGGTTTCGTGGAGTATGGAAGGAATCCAAAAGGTTTCCGGTCGCGTGTGACGGGATGGCAGACTCTTGTCCTCATGTGTCTGGATTTGGAAAAATAGTTTTTTGTGGGGTATCGAAATGGAAGAAATCGTAAGGCAGATAAAGAGCCAGCAGGAAATAAATTTTAAGAATGTCGAGGACCAAATTCTTATGGCGGATTTGGAAACCGTTTTTGATGCGGAAAACAATTCACGCTATATTTTTCATTACCTACATTCCATGGACAAGTTTTTTATCAATCCGGACAACTATGTTTACGAGGGTGAAAAACTTTTTGGAATTCCCGAAAATCTGAGCGTGGTTGATTCTGGCCGCCCGGGTTATGAAAAGGATTCATCCATTGTAATTTCAAGGGAAAAGCTGCTTGATTATTTTGGCTATGTCAAAAATAAAATCGAAAATTATTTTGAGACATTGACTGCGGAAAAACTTTTGCAGAAACCTGATGGCTGTGGACATACAAGGCTGGAACTCATCTTGGCGCAGTTCAGGCATTTGATGTGGCATGTGGGACTTTCAAGTGCGATAACATTTGAAAGCAAAAAGGAATGGAACAAATTCTCGGGACTGAATAGATTTTAAAAATGATATGGCATACGACCCTTTTGGCGGATGCGGAGCTTTTGCAGAAATGTGCCTTCGCCAATAATTTTTTTGAGAACAACTACAGCGCGGTAAATTCCATTCTGTACGAAAAAAAATACAGCTCGCAGCTTTCCGTTTGCGACGGGTGGATTTACGAAAAATATTTTGCGGATGGAAAAACTTATTTTGGATTTCCGCACAATATTGACGGCGACAATTCGGAAATAAAAAATGCTCTGGAAAACATTTTGGATGATGCGCGGACTTCAGATTGTGAATGTGTTTTTGGAAACATAAATTCGGATGAAAAGGAAATCCTCTGCAAACTTTATGGCTCCCCGAAAATTGATGCCGCACCGGAACTTGGGGATTATATTTATTTGACAGAAAATCTTGCCAATCTTCCGGGAAAAAAATTCAGCAAAAAAAGAAACCATGTCCACCAGTTCATAAAAAAATATCCGGAATACAGGTTCGAGCTTCTGGGACCGGACAATCTGGAATCCGTGATGCGTGTTGAGGAAAAATGGCTTCTTGAAAGTGGCGAAAGGGATGGGGTAAAAAGTTTTTCCGAAGATTTGCAGACTGAGCGCGCGATTATAAAAAATGCCCTGGACAGTTTTGACTGTTTTTCAAAATACTGTGGGATGTCAGGCGGAATTGTTTTTGTCCAGGATTGTCCGGTTGCGTTCTGTATTTCCAGCAGATTGAGTCCGGATGTCACCGACATTCATTTTG
>JAEEGL016639733.1_pt1 | contig 16050 bp, 12 predicted proteins | sample 9134231 | NCBI WGS metagenome assembly JAEEGL01 (sample SAMN16246548, study PRJNA631951) | gut metagenome | biome: gut microbiome; feature: rumen; material: fiber-attached | host: Bos | place: Iran: Karaj | collected 2018-10 | reverse complement strand
TGGAAATATAGATCGCAATGGGGATGTTCAGCGAAGGATCAGCTATCTGGAAGGATGCAAAAAGTGATAACGGACAGTAAAGCATCAGTACCAGCTGGTAAACATTCAGAGATGTGACTACTGTATGAAGACGGTATCTGAGGCAGAATTTCCAGAAGACAAGCAGCGCAAACACCGGCACGATAGTAGTCAACACATCCAGGATCATGTAGATGGTTTTATCCATGACCGGTTCATACTCGTAAAGTAATCCGCCCAGGAAAAAGACGATGCATTTATATACCGTGAAATAGTAAAGATAATAAATTATCTTTTCCAGTACGGCACCTTCCAGAAATACAATGATAAAGATAAGTGACAGCGACATCAGACAGATGAAGTAATAGTAGTAGGGAATAGAGCTGTGTCCCATGGCGTACTGGGGATAGTAATAGGTGAGCCAGAAGACCACAACCGGAACAGCATAATAGATGAACCTATTGGTCCTGGGCTTTCTTTGGAAAAGAGTTTCCATCATATTTAAAAAGATACATATATAAAACGCATTGGTTATATAGTTGAACAGATCATAAAGAATTGTTGCTATTGCCATTACAAGCTCCTGTTGGTGTATTGTATGAATTCATGTTTTACAGCATCTATGCGGTTTCTACTTATGGGGATTATCTCGTTATTATTAAGTTCTATAGTGTCTTTTTTGATGGAAGAGATATAGCTGTAGTTTACCAGATAGCTGCGGTGCGGCTTGATAAACTCATACTCCGACAGAAGGCCCTCGATCTCGGAGAGAAAGATTTTAATTTCTGTCACATCACCCACACTGTGGATAAGACAGTTTTTTCCCTGAGCTTCAACATACATGATTTTGCTGACATCAAAGGAAAAGATATCCTTGGAACGGGGTTCCACCACCTGAATGATAGAGGGGTTACGCCTTTTCAGCTCTGTCTCCAGTGCATTGATAAGATCAGGCAGGATGCTGTCATAATGGCTTTTTCTGACAAATCTGAAGGGCTGAACCTCGAAGGTAGAGAACACCAGCTCATCCTTATTGGAAATGAACACTACAAGAGAGTCCTCATTGGTCTGGCGGATCTTGCGGCATATTGAGATACCGTCAATCTCCGGCATTTCAATATCCATGAAGACCATGTCAAAGTGATAGTGCTCGTCTATCATTTCCAGAAGCTTGTTTCCATTATTAAAAATGTCAAACTCCACCTGGATATTATGTTTGCCAAATTCGCTGGCAAGAGTCTTTTCAATATAAGCGGCGATGTCTTTTTCGTCTTCGCAAATAGCAGCGTGATACATTCTATTTCTCCTAAATCAAGTCAAATCCCACATTCTTCTTATTAATACTTTATAACAATTCTCGAAAGTTTGCTTTACATTTCATTCCATATTTTTACATTTCATTCCATTTTTCAAAAATCAAAAAAACATTTGCTATACTCACAAACATCAAAACAAGTTTGTATTTAGGAGACAGTCACATGGGCGAAGTTTTACTTGAAGTAAAAAATATGTGCAAGAACTATGGACCCATCACCGCACTGAAAAATGTTGATCTCAAGATCAGCAGAGGTGAAGTTCATGGACTTGTCGGTGAGAACGGCAGTGGCAAATCTACCATAACATCCATCGCGGCAGGCATGCAGCCAAGGACCTCGGGCGAAATGATCTTTAAGGGAAAAGAGTGGAATCCCACCTCAATGATCGAAGCCCAGCACAATGGTCTGTCGATGATCCTGCAGGAAGCCAACACAATTCCGGGATGTACCGTGGCAGAAAACATTTTTGCCGGAAAAGAAGATGAGTATTCAAAGTTCGGAATTGTTGATAAGAAAAAAATGAACAGGGACGCAGATGTTGTTCTGGACAAATTCGGAATAAAGCATATGCGTGGAAAAGACCCAATAGACAGGTTCGGGTTTGAGGACAGAAAGCTCATCGAGATCGCAAGAGCAGTTACAGATGAGACAGAGATACTGGTAGTTGACGAGACTACAACAGCTCTTTCCCTTGAAGGCCGTGAGATCCTCTACAAGATAGTTGAGAATCTGGTGGCAAGAGATAAGGCAGTCATCTTCATCTCCCACGACATGGATGAGATCCTCGATAAATGTACAGTGCTTACAGTACTTCGCGATGGTGAGATTCGTGGAACCATAACAAATGAAGAGATAAAGCAGCAGAACATCGTTGGTACGATCCGTCAGCTGATGGTTGGCCGTGACATAGGAGACAACCTCTACCGTGGAGATTATGAGGTAGGCAATATTGGAGAAACGGTTCTTGAGTTTAAGAATGTAAGCGGACCGAATGTTAATGACTTCTCACTGGAACTTCACGGAGGAGAGATCGTAGGAATCGGTGGTTTGTCCGGATGCGGAATGCATGAGGTCGGAAGAATGGCCTTCGGTATGGAAGAAGTTGATAAGGGCCATGTCCGCTGCAGAGGTCAGGAAGTTGAATCGGCCAAGGATGCGGTTTCAAAAAAGATCGGATACATTTCCAAGGACCGCGACAAAGAAGCAGTTATTCTCCAGGGACCTATCGAAAACAACATAGTACTTCCGTCCCTTGGTGATCTGACAAAAGGAACCTTCCTTTCACCGAAAGCTAAAAAGAAAATGTCTGAAGAGCAGATAAAGCTCCTGGAAATAAAGTGTCAGAACGGAAAACAGTGGGTAAGTACTCTTTCAGGCGGCAACAAGCAAAAGGTTTCTTTTGCAAAGTGGATTGCCAAAGGGTCAGAAATAATCATCATGGACTGCCCGACCAGAGGCGTAGATATAGGTGTCAAGCAGGCTATGTATGAGCTGATAATGCAGATGAAGAGGGATGGCAAAGCAATCCTGATGATCAGCGAAGAGATGGCTGAGCTCATAGGAATGGCAGACAGACTCATTGTTATGAAAGACAGCAAGATAGCAAAAGAATTCTCAAGGTCAAAGGAACTTTCAGAGACCGATGTAATCGAGTACATGATATAGGAGGCGCAGGATGTTACAGAAGTTAAATAAGGAATGGTTTTCAGAACACGGCGCTGACATATTAAGTTACGGCGGACTGGTACTGTGCATTATCGTTTTTGGAATCCTGAGCGGAGGAAACCTCTTCAGTGCATACAATATAAGGATTCTGGTACAGGCGGTATGTGTGTACGCAATCCTTTCAATGGGAGCCATGTTTGTTTACTCCATGGGTTATATGGACATCAGCGTTGGAGCACAGGTAGGAGTTTACAGTATTTTGTTTATTCTGATCTCAAACAAGACGGGATCGCTTCTTATGGCTTTCCTGTCAATCCTGGTTCTGGCACTGATAAGTGGATTCATCAACGGTTATGTGGCAGTAATGCTGGGACTTCCTTCCATAGTCACATCGATTTTCCTGATGTCGATATTTAGCGGCGTACAGGCACTGATAATGGAAAAGCTGGCAACAAACACAGTCTCAATAGAAGGTGACATTTCTTTTTTCAAGAACACCGGATTCATGGTGGCAGTGATCGTAGTTGTAGCTTTGATCTCAATATATCTCTATAAATATACCCAGCTTGGTGAACTCACAAAGTCCATCGGAGCAAATGAGAGAGCTACAGAGTATTCAGGAATCAATACAACAAAGTGGAAAGTTTTGGCTTACGCATTCTTCGGAGTGACAGTTGCCCTTGGTGCATTTCTTTTGACAGCAAGGACAGGAGCTGCCGGAAAGGGAACAGGTAACGGATATGCCATGGATATCATGGTTGCACTGCTTCTGGGCGGAATGCCTCTCTCAGGCGGTATGCGTTCAAAGATATCCAGTGCGCTGATAGGTTCTTTTACCTACGTGATACTTTCAAACGGCCTGATCCTCTCAGGAGTTGATACCAAGCTGGTATACATCATAAAGGCCATCGTATTCATAGCAGTAATTCTTATCACATGCCGCAAGAAAGACGGCGTATTACCAAGATAACACAGTTAATGTCCCATAGTGGGATCATATAAAAGGAGGAAGAGTAATATGATTAATTTGAAGAAGTTTGCAGCAGTTGGACTTGCTGCAGTAATGAGTGTTGCATCACTGGCAGGTTGTGGTTCTGATTCATCAAGCCAGACCACAGGTTCAGCTGGCACAGAGACAGCATCTGAGTCAACTGTAAAGACAAAGCATCACAAGATCGGTGTGGGTCTCTACGCTGATTCCGGTAAGTCAGTAGAAGCTATTAAGGCATACCTTGATGGAATTTCAAAGACAGTTGACTGTGAGTTTGTATACACAACACTTTCAACTTATGATGAGGCTACAAACCTCACAGAGGTACAGAACCTTATCTCTTCAGGCTGTGAGGGTATCATTCTTACAGCAGATATGGGAACAACATCAATCGTACAGGAGTGTCAGTCAGCAGGCGTTTATCTGGCAGGTTTCCTTTGCGATTACAACCAGTCAATGTACACAGCTCATGCAGAAGTATTTGAGAATGAGTATTTCCTTGGTACAGTATGTGACGGCTGGGCAGATGCTTCAGCATACGGCGAGATGGTTGCTGATAAGGTGATCGAGAATGGCTACAAGTCAGTTGGCGTTGTTATCTTCCCTGAGTATGCATATCCTAATCAGGCAGTAGTTGCCCAGAAGTTTACAGATAAGATCAACGAGTATAACCAGACCGCTGATGAGAAGATCACAGTTAAGGAGCCTGCAGTACTTAACTTTGCTCCACTTGAGGCTACATACTTCAGTGAGAACGCAGACATCGACTGCCTCTTCTCAGTAGCTGCCGGTGCTTCATTCGTATATCCTCAGATGGTTGCTGCAGGACGCACAGACATCGCTCTTTACACATCAGGATTTGAGGCAACTGAGGACGTTGAGAACTTCGGTTCATCAGGAAACGGCTGCTACAAGGGAACAATGTGCTCAGCACCTGAGGCTATTGCATATCCTCTGTGCCTGCTCATCGACAAGCTCAACGGAACTGTTTACTCAGATCTTCCTGAGACAGAGAGAGTTGACTGCCAGCCTATCATCATTCTTAGCGATGAAGATATGGCCAAGGTAAAAGAGAAGTCTCTTTACTACTCAGCTGATTACAAAGATGCACTTATCACAGGCGAAGACATTGTAAATATGTGTGCAAGCTACAACTCAAGCGCTACTTATGCAGCACTTAAGGACAAGATGATGCACCTTGGAGTAGATGATCTTTAATTGACAGTATTAAATGGCTGGGGGAGCTCTGGCTCCCCGGCCTGGATTTAGAAATTTTAATGGAGCAGCAAAATGAAGACAAAAAATAAAGCGGTTGATATTTTAAAGAGATTTTTCCTGACTATACTATTTCCACTTATTATCTATGTCGTAATGTTCATACTGACCAGAAGCCAGGGAATTACATACTATGGTCTTACGGCGGATATGTGGCGGACTGTACTGGTTAATACTTCCATGACAGGCGTGGCTGCCCTGGCAATCTGGCTGCAGGTTAAGAATGGCAGATTCGATTTTTCCGGCGGCGCAACTATGGTGCTGACAGCAATACTTGCAGGTAATATAGTACTGCAGTACAACTTAAGCCCGATCGTTTATCTGATCCTGTGCATTGTATTTGCCGTTATCATTTGTACAGTCACAAGTCTGATCTATATCATCGGCCGACTTCCGATCATGATCTGTACGATTGGTGCTGCTCTGTTATACGAGTCCATTACTTATCTTGTTTTCAGGGCACAGGGCCTCAACATGATGAGTAATACAAAGCTCACAATTTTCGGAAGAATGCCTTACATACTTATTGTACTGGCAGTAGCATTAGCAGTTTTTGTAGGATATTCATATTTTACCGTATCAGGTAAAAGAGCCAAGCTCCTTGCTAACAATCAGCAGGCAGCTGTGAATATCGGTGTAAAAGAAAATATAAATGTAATCCAGACTTTCATGGTCTGCGGCGTTTTACTTGGATGTGCAGCAGCCATCTACGGTTCAAACAATACTGTTGCCCCGCAGTCAGGTCTTTCAACAGCAGGCACTCTTTTCTCAAACATCATTCCCGCATTCATGGGTATGTTTGTAGGTGCAGCATCAGTGGATGCCATCGGTGTTGTTGTGGCAGCATTTGGTATGGAAATACTTAACTATGGACTTAGCTGTCTGGGTTATGGAGCAGGCGGATGGCAGCAGATTATCGTCGGTACATTCATGCTTTTGTTCTACACATTTACAGCTCAGTGGCCACGTATTCAGGCTGCAAGAGCAAAGAAAGCAAGAATGGCAGTAGGTTAAAAAGGAGAACAACATGGTAAATTTAAAAGAAAAACCATTTTATTTAGATGATGAGCAGATCAGGTGGGTTGAAGAAACCAGGGATTCAATGACAGATGACGAAAAGGCTGAACAGCTTTTATGCCCACTTATGTTTTCTGATGATGAGGAAGTTTTAAAGGGGATCATTTCATCCCACAATTTTGGATCAGTAATGTTCAGGTCAGGTGTGGCTGAGAAGGTACAGAAGAACCTGAACGCTATGCAGAAGGTTTCAAAGGTGCCGCTTCTTATCGCAGCTAACCTTGAGGAAGGCGGATGCGGCGTAGCAGTTGAGGGAACCAGCATGGGACGTCAGATGCTTGTAGCTGCAACTGACAATGAAGAGAGAGCTTACCAGCTTGGTAAGATCTGTGGAAGTGAAGGCGGAGCTCTTGGATTTAACTGGTCCTTTGCGCCTGTACTTGACCTTGATATCAACTATCATAATCCTATTACAAATGTCCGCACATACGGAAGCGATGTAGATCGTGTTATCCGCATGGGCAGAAACTACATAAAGGGTCTTACTGAAGAAGGCCTGGCTCCGTGCATTAAGCATTTCCCCGGTGACGGTGTGGACGAGAGAGACCAGCATCTTCTTACTTCCATCAATGACATGAGCATTGAGAAATGGGAGGAGACCTATGGAAAAGTATACCGCACAATGATCGAGGATGGTGCTCTTACCGCCATGATCGGACACATTGCAATGCCTGCAATGGAAGAGGCTGTTTCAGGAGAGACATGCAATGAGGTTATTCCTGCATCTCTTTCCAAAAACATCATGACAGGTTACCTCAGAGAGAAGCTTGGATTCAACGGACTTATCTCTACAGATGCTTCACCTATGGTGGGATTCCTTTCAAACAGCACAAGGCGCGAGTCTGTTCCCGGATGTATCGAGAACGGTGCTGATGTACTTCTTTTCAATAAGGATGTTGACGAGGACATCATGTACATGAAGGAAGGTATCAAGAACGGACTGCTCAGCCGTGAGCGTCTCGATGATGCCGTAACAAGAATCCTTGCAACAAAGGCAGCTCTTAATCTTCACAAGAAGAAGGAGGACGGCAGCCTTTACAATACACCTGAGCAGGCTAAGGTAGTTGGCTGTGAGCAGTATCAGACCTGGGCAAAAGAGGTTGCTGATGAGGGTATCACCATCGTTAAGAACATGGAGAATGTTCTTCCTCTTTCACCTGCAAAGACCAAGAAAGTACTTCTTGAGATTCTTGGAGAAGGAGATAATGAGGCCGTTAAAAAGCAGGTATTAGACAGACTCACCGCTGAGGGATTCGATGTAACTCTCTATGTTCCTGAGACTTATGAGAACATTTTTGATGACGGGGCAGTAGAGAAGTTTAAGTCCAAATATGATCTGGTACTCTATGTGAGCAACGTTGAGACAGCATCTAACAAAACTGTTGCACGTATCAACTGGCACACATTGTTCGGTGCAGGCAACAACCTTCCATGGTTCGTAAAAGAAGTTCCTACAGTATTTGTAAGTCTTGGAAATCCATATCATCTGCTGGACGTTCCAATGATGAAGACCTTTATCAACAGCTATTCAAATGTTCCTCATGTAATTGATGCAACAATGGATAAGCTTTTTGGAAAGAGTGAGTTTAAGGGCGTTTCTCCCGTGGATGCATTCTGCGGCAGATGGGATACTAAATTATGAAAATAACACAGCTTAAAGTTAATGGAATTACAAATCCGGTTGGATTTGATCTAAACAGAATAAGCATTAGCTGGAAGGTGGAAGACACCAAAGATAAGAGACAGCAAAATGTAAAAATAATCGTTGCTACAGATGTGGAAATGGAAGACATAGCCTCCTCAATTGAGGGGGCTTCCATTTCATCTATAGGTACTACAATTGAGATGAAAACTGAGCCCTATACCAGATATTATTATCAGGTAGAAGTATGGGGTGACGGTGGAGACCATGCAAAAAGTGAAGTCGGATTTTTTGAGACGGGCAAGATGGATGAACCCTGGAATGCCGATTTTATCAGCACTCAGGAGAAAGATGAGTTTCATCCTGTCTTTGTAAAAAGATTTGGTCGTCCGGCCGGAACGCAGAGAGCAAGGATCTATCTCACAGGCCTTGGCCTCTATGAAGCATATCTTAATGGTAAGAAGATCGGAGAGGATTATCTGGCTCCATTTGTGAATGATTATCGCGCCAGAATTCAATATCAGACATACGAAATCACAGGTCTTTTGCGCGATGAAAATGAGATCCGCATATATACAGGCAATGGCTTCTACAAAGGAAAGATCGGCTACGACGGAGATGTGGCGTTCTTTGGAAACAGATTCGGGACTATTGCCGAAATTCATATGTGGGATGAGAGCGGAAAAGACACAGTCGTAAACACTGATAAAACCTGGATTTATCAGGGCAGTGACGTTATAGAGAGCGACATATACGATGGTGAGGTTCTGGACAGGACGTTCTGGAAGGATAAGGAGAACGAACTTAAATCTGTCGAGGTCTTGGATTTTGATAAATCAAAACTTGTTTCCAGATACAGTCTGCCGGTTATAGTTAAGGATACAGTTTCAGTAAAAGAAATAATAACTACACCTGCAGGAGAGACTGTTCTGGACTTTGGACAAAATTTCGCAGGGTATGTGTCTTTTGACGCTTTGGCTGCAAAGGGGTTCGATAAGGGTACAAAAGTGGTTTTGGACTTTGGAGAAATCCTTCAGGAGGGCAATTTCTACAACGCCAATTACCGCAAGGCTAAGGCGCAGTTTACATATGTGTCAGATGGAAGAGATGAGATAGTAAGACCGCACTTTACTTACTATGGATTTAGATATGTGAGGGTGACTGGCTGGCCTGGTACTCCTGATATGGGAGATTTTACCGGAAATGTTGTCTACTCAGGTCTGGACACCACTGTGTCTTTTGACAGCTCAAATGAAAAGCTGAACAGACTTTACAAGAACTGTATGTGGGGGCAGAGGTCTAACTTCCTTGACATGCCAACTGACTGTCCGCAGCGTGACGAGAGATTCGGCTGGACAGGTGATGCGCAGGTATTTGCTCCCACTGCCAGCTTTAACATGGACACCAGGGCTTTCTATAGAAAGTTCCTCAGTGATTTGAGAGTAGAACAGATCAAGAACAACGGAGCGATTCCAAACTATGTTCCAAATAATAGTCCGATGATTGGCGGAAGCAGTGTATGGGGCGATGCGGCTACATTTATTCCGATGGCTCTTTATGACTATTATGCTGATAAGGATGAGCTTAATGATCTTTATCCTCTGATGAAAGATTGGGTTGGATTTATCATACGCGGTGACAAGGAGCACGGAGATAAACATCTTTGGAATTTCGGTTTCCACTTTGGAGACTGGCTTGCTCAGGATGGTGCTACAGCCCAGAGTATGAAGGGCGGCACTGATGACCACTATGTGGCCTCTGTGTATTACTATGCTTCAGTCAAGAAGATTGCCAGGGCTGCTGAGATCCTTGGAAAAAATGATGAAGCAGAAGAATATGAGAAGCTTGCTGCCGAAATTAAGACTGCAATTCTTGATGAATATTTTTCTGCCAGCGGTCGTCTTTGCATCGACACTCAGACCGGCTATATAATCTCTCTTCGATATGGAGTATATCGCGACAAGGAAAAGCTTCTTGAAGGTTTCAAGACAAGGCTTAAGAAGGATATTTATAAGATAAAGGGCGGATTTGTCGGTGCACCTATCATGTGTCAGACACTGGCAGAAAATGGAATGGAAGATTTAGCCTATTACATTCTTTTCCAGGAGGGATTCCCGGGATGGATGCACTGCATTAATCTTGGCGCTACAACTATTTGGGAGAGATGGAATTCTGTTTTGGATGATGGACGGATCAGTGGAACCGGAATGAATTCTCTGAATCACTATGCTTACGGATCCGTAATGGAATATGTCTACAGGAATATCTGCGGTATAAAACAGGCAAAACCCGGATTTAAGCAGGTAAGATTTGAGCCGACTCTCAGTTCTAAGCTTAAGAGTGCCTCTTTATCATATGATTCAGTGAGTGGAAGATATGTTTCTAGCTGGAAGATCAATCCTGATGGAACAGTGACTGTTCATTTTGAGGTTCCTTTTGGCTGCAGCGCTGTGGCTGTACTTCCGGGAACAGATGGCAGAGAAATTTCTCTTGAGCCCGGAATATTTGAGGAGACATATAAGCCTGTTGTGGATTATACTAAGAGATATAGTTATGCATCGCGTCTTGAGGAGATGAGGGAGGATCAGGAAGCAGTGGCTCTTGTTAAAGAAGACTGTCCTGTTCTTGCAAAGCTCCTGACAGGAGATGATGCAGAGACTCACAGCATGAGTCTTGATGAACTTCAATATATGTTCTTCTTTGGCTTGAATCCTCAAATGGTCAAGGATGGAACAAAGAGACTCTTGGAACTTAAAGCTTAACAGTAAGGGAAAGGTGAACACATGAAAGCAATAATCTTCGATCTGGATGGCGTAATCTGTTTTACTGACAAATATCACTATCAGGCCTGGAAGCAGCTGGCTGACAAAGAGGGTATCTATTTCGACGAGACCATTAACAACAGACTCCGCGGCGTCTCCAGAATGGACAGCCTTGAAATAATTCTTGAGCGTGCAGATAAAGAGTATACTCAGGAAGAAAAAGAGGCGATGGCCGCAGAGAAAAACGCAACATATGTTGAACTTCTTAAGGAGATGAGCCCGGCTGATCTGTCTGATGAAGTTCGCAATACTCTGGAAACACTCAGAACCAGAGGCTACAAGCTTGCAATTGGATCTTCCAGCAAGAATACCAAGACAATTCTTGGAAGGATTGGTCTGGGTGATTTCTTTGATGCAATTTCTGATGGTACCAATATCACAAAATCAAAGCCCGATCCGGAAGTATTCCTCAAGGCAGCTGAGTTCGTCGGTGAAGACCCCGCTGACTGCCTGGTAGTAGAGGATGCACATGCCGGTATAGATGCAGCAGTAGCAGGCGGTTTTGAAAGCGCAGGTATTGGTGAAGCTGCAGAGCACCCACAGGTTACTTACAAGATGAGTACTTTTGCTGATCTGCTTGATGTTTGCAAGTGATAAGGAAAGCTGTTTTTTGATTATACTCAAAGAACTTTTATTAAAAAGCATTATAATAAGTAATGAATGCAAAAAATATAAAAGGGAAAGAGGTTACATATGAAGATACTTGTAATTAATTGCGGAAGTTCATCACTGAAGTTCCAGCTCATCGACTCAGAAACCGAGGCAGTTATCTGCAAGGGACTGTGCGAGAGAATCGGCATTGAAGGCAGCCAGATCGTCTACACCCCTGAGGGCAAGGACAAGATCACCAAGGTAGAGCCCATGCCTGATCACAACAGAGCCATCGAGCTTGTTATCGAAGCCCTCACCAACGACGAGAATGGTGTTGTAAGTCTTGATGAGATCGGAGCTGTTGGTCACCGTATCGTACACGGCGGCGAGAAGTTCACCAAGTCAGTAGTCATCGACGAAGAGGTTATCAAGGCCATCGAGGAAGTTTCAGACCTGGCTCCTCTTCACAATCCTGCAAACCTGATCGGTATCAGGGCCTGCCAGAAGGTAATGCCCGGCGTTCCCATGGTTGCAGTATTTGACACTGCTTTCCATCAGACAATGCCTGAGGAGGCTTATCTCTACGGACTTCCTTACTCATACTATGAGAAGTACGGCATCAGAAGATACGGCTTCCACGGAACCAGCCATTCTTATGTAAGCAAGAGAGCAGCTGAGATTCTTGGCAAGGACATAAAGGACCTGAAGATTATCGTATGCCATCTGGGCAACGGCGCTTCAATTTCAGCTGTTGACGGCGGAAAGTGTATTGATACATCCATGGGTCTTACTCCGTTAGAGGGACTTATCATGGGAACCAGAACAGGCGATATTGATCCTTCAGTAGTTGAGTTCATCATTAAGAAAGAGAATTCATCTGTTGCTGATGTTACCAACCTCCTCAACAAGAAGTCGGGTGTGTTCGGTCTTTCAAACGAGCTCTCATCAGATTTCAGAGATCTTGAGGATGCTTATTTAGAGGGCAACGAGGGTGCCAAGAGAGCAGTAGATACCTTCTGCTACAGAGTAGTTAAGATCATCGGAAGCTATACAGCTGCCATGGGCGGTGTAGACTGCATCTGCTTCACAGCAGGCGTGGGAGAGAACAGCGGCTTTGTAAGAAAGATCGTTTGCGAGAGACTTGGTTTCATTGGAGCTACAGTTGACGCAGAAGCCAACAAGGTTCGCGGCAAGGAGCAGATTATTTCCGGACCAGACAGCAAGGTAACTCTTATGGTAGTTCCTACCAACGAAGAGCTTGCCATCGCAAGAGATACATACGCACTTTGCAAATAATAAGGCAAATGAAAGGCCGGGGCGTACATAGCCCCGGCCTTACGTTATTTGTCTGATTTCATACTTGTTATTTGCTTTATGATTTCATACAAATGCTTTTGATCATTCTCAACCTGGCGCTCAATAAGCATGTATGATTTGACTGCATAGTTATCTTCGCCTTTATCAACTATTTCCAGATCCTTCAGAAAATCTGATAGTGACAGATCCATACCTTTTGTTATCTTGTAAAGAGTATCAATTGTAGGAGATTTTATGCCTCTCTCAAGCTGGCCTATGTAAGATGGATACAGATTGGATTTCTCTGCAAGCTGTTCCTGACTCATATTTCTTTGTTTTCTCTGGTAGCGTATGCGATTTCCTATTTCTGCAGTAATATTCATGTGATATTAAATCCTCCTTTGCAAAACTCAGTTATTGAAAGCAATACGCATACTAACAATCGTTTTTTTACTAATCAAATACTAAAAGTACTGTTCTTTATGCACAAGAAATCAAAGTTGCTCAATGGGTAAAAAAGAGCACTAAAGATACTGCTTTATTGACTTTGAGGATTATAGAATATATACTTTAAGTATTAAATAAAGGAAATGAGTACTATAGTATTAGATGTGACTATGAAAAAGGCACTTATTGTTTCAAGCATAGGTGGGTTCCTGTCACAGTTTCTCGAAAATGATGTCACTTTACTGCAGGAAAAGGGATATGAGATTCATTACGCCTCTGATTTTCAAAATCCCATTTATGAATTTGATAAAGATAAAGTAGAACAACAGGGAATAATACTTCATCAGATTATTCTCCATAAAAAGCCCTGGCATTTTATCAGAAATGCCCGAGGGCTTATTCAGCTTACAAAGATCATCAGGAAGGAAAGAATAGATCTTGTTCATTGTCACAATCCTGTGGGGGGAATGCTTGGAAGACTTTCGGCACTGTGCTCCGGGTGTAAGCCCTATGTCATCTACACTGCTCACGGATTTCATTTCTTCAAGGGAGCACCACTTGCCTACTGGATGATCTTTTACCCTATAGAGAGAGTTATGGCTCTGTTTACAGACGTGATAATAACGATAAACAGAGAGGACTACGACAGAGCTGGAAGATTTCACTTAAAACGTGGTGGATTTGTGGAACTGCTGAATGGGGTAGGACTTGATATTGAAAGGTTCCATCCAAGAAAAGATATCAGGGATGAGGTCAGGGAAGAACTTGGTATTCCAAAGCAGGGATTTCATATTGTTACTGCAGCAGAACTGAACGACAATAAAAATCACATAGTAATTCTGGATGCGCTGAAAAAACTCTCGGATAATAATATCTATTACAGCATTTGTGGAAGAGGTAAAAAGAGAGAAGAACTGATGCGCTATATCGACAAGAACAGGCTGGGGTTTACTGTCCGGCTTCTTGGTTACAGGACAGATATGGAAAGAGTGCTTCAGAGTGCAGATGCATTTGCATTTCCATCCAGGAGGGAAGGCTTTGGAATGGCTGCAGTAGAAGCTCTCGGATGTGCTATACCCGTGATCGCTGCAGACAACAGGGGAACACGGGAATATATGAAAAATCATGAAAACGGGATTGTTTGTGGCTTTGATGATCCGGAGGCTTTTGCACAGGCAATCTATAATTTAAAAAATGATTCCGATATGAGGGCTGCATATGCACAGAATGCATTTAAGTCCTCCAAACAGTTTTCAAAAGGTACTTCAAGGGAAACACTTAAGCGGATTTATGACAGGGCAGGACTCTGAAAAATATAGTATTTGAATGGGGATAAGAGATACGTATGAAGGCGGTGGAATTATCTGTCATCATGGGGGTGTACAGTGATCAGAATACATCAGAGCTAGACAGGGCTGTAAGTTCAATACTTGGTCAGACATTCAGTGACTTTGAGTTTATCATCTACGATGACGGATCGAATCCTATCGCGTCCGAATTCATAAAGAAGCTCGGACAGCGGGATGACAGGATTGTTATTATAGGCAGCGAAGAGAACCATGGTCTGGCATTTTCTCTTAACAAATGTCTGGAAAAGGCAAACGGCAGATATATTGCCAGAATGGATGATGATGATATCTCACTTCCTGACAGATTTGAAAAACAGATAGAGTTCCTGGAAACACATCCCGAATATGACTGGTGCGGCTGCAATGCCATTATCTTCGATGAAGAGGGAGAGTGGGGGATGACCACCAGACCGGAGAACCCCACAGCTGAAGATTATCTGAAATTCTCGCCATATATACATCCGACGGTTATGTACCGAAGAGCTACCCTTATGGAGAACGGCGGCTACTCAGTAAGAAAAGAGACGCTACGCTGTGAGGACTACGAGATATTTATGAGACTGTACCGCGCCGGTTTTAAGGGGTGCAATATGCAGGAGGTGCTGTTCAAGTATCATGTGGACAGAAATACTTATCATGACAGAGATTTCAAATTCAGGGTATATGAGGCAAAGGTGAGATTCGAGAACTTCAGGGAGATGGGAATCCTGTTTCCGTTTGGATGGTTATACTGCCTGAGGCCTATCATAGGAGCCTTTCTTCCAGTCAAACTGATTGAGCACTTTAAAGGGAAAATGTCCAATGTCTGATTGAGGGATTTTTGGTATATGAAAAACATCGATATAGAAAAACTTAAAGCCGGCGTAAGTAATAATCCGGCATATAGAAAAGCTTCGGAAAAAAGTGTAAAGGAACTGGATCAGGTTCCTTTTTTTTCTGATGAGGATAAAAGAGTATTGAAGCACTACCTGTACACCTGGGCGCCTGTACTTACAGAATATACTTTATGGGTTCTTAGAGATGCAAAGAAAAGAGGGATAAAAAAGCTCTATTTTCTCTCACGAGATGCATATCCCATGTATCTGATTGCTGAAAAGATGAACAATGCAAATATTGAACTGCATTATCTGCGTGTGTCCCGATACTGCCTTCGCATTCCGGAGATGCTTCTTAAAAAAGATGAATTTCTCGACTTTCTCTTTCTCTCAGGAATTGATGTCACAATGCGAAAGATTTGGGGGCGGGGTGCGTTATCGGGAGACGAAATAACAGAGGCGCTGAGAATAATAGGATATGACGGGCAGATAGATGAGATACTGTCAAGACCTGAGATACTAAGGTGGAAGAAAAGAGCCCTGCAGCATAAGGACGAGCTGTGGGAGCTGGTGCGGAAACATGCAGAACAGCAAATGCCGTATGTACTTGGATATCTTAGGCAGGAAGGCCTGTTTGATGATGAGCGCAAGGCAGTTGTTGACAGCGGGTGGGTTGGAACAATTCAGCAGAGCCTGCTGAGTCTTATGCGCTTTAAAAAGCCTGATTCAGGACTGGAGGGATATTA
>JAEEGL015457311.1_pt1 | contig 16050 bp, 7 predicted proteins | sample 9134231 | NCBI WGS metagenome assembly JAEEGL01 (sample SAMN16246548, study PRJNA631951) | gut metagenome | biome: gut microbiome; feature: rumen; material: fiber-attached | host: Bos | place: Iran: Karaj | collected 2018-10 | reverse complement strand
CCTGCCGTTTGGGCTAAATATAAGGAATTGAATCCTCGTTGACGGTCTTCGATTCTCTTTGTAGCTTAAAGGGGTTCTTCCTATCAGTAAGGCGGGAACCCCTTTTTCCGTTTGGATGAAAAAAATATTTGAAACTAGCAGGGACCGCTATAGAGTTTTTGAAAAAAACATTAATAACCTCGAATATCATGCAATATTATTTGCATCGTGTACGGTTCCGCATTTTGGTGATTATTCCAATAAACCGCCGAATATGATCCATGTTGTACCAGATAAAAAGGACTCAAGATACAAGTTGAATATTAGTGTGCAAACACCTTCTGAAATTTCGAACCACAGTCACAAGTTTTTCTCGTAACACCTCGGCATACCGTCTCTTTACGCACATCTAAATCCATTTGTAAACTATAGAAACACAATACTAAGCCTTCATATTAGCGGCTAATTGTGCTTTGCTCCAAGTTTAATTAGCCGTCGTCATTCAAACCTAATCCTCAGATTCGCCTTATGTATTAATCAATAGATTCTTATAAAGGAGCAGATAATAGCTCAATCCTTTACTTAATGCTGACGAGTAGGGCAAGTAGAACCCCTGCAAGAAAAATCGCGAGAGCATAACCTCCGATTGCTACAGTCCAAAACCAAATTGGAACCGACTTATACCAATCTCCAAAGGATTTAGGCGCTTCTTGGGATGATCGAAATGATTCTGATTTTGACAACAACGTATTATTAACTAGCGTCTTAGAAGACGAGTTTGGCAAGTCGCCGCTTTTCGAAAACCTTTGAACATCTGAAATAACTCGCGGATCGGCGACAGCGGCTTGCGACAATCCACTACTCGTTCTTTTTGCAGGATCACTACGCTCTTCAGATTCAGCTCTTCGTGCGGTCGTTTGATATTGAGAAATGCTAAGAATGGGAACAGATTCGGACGAACCGTCGCCCTGAACAATTTTTCTTCCGAGAGTGGTTTCATTATCAGGGCGAAGCGTCGTTTTAGTCGTGTCGGCAATTTCATTAAGCGCGAATTCAAGCGGGTCCAACTGTGACGATTCCAAATCTGATTTTTGAGAAAGAACAAGATTTTCGTCTAGGGAAGATCGTGAATGACGAGCTGTGGATTTTTTTCCAAGTTTTGAAAGCGAACCTCCGCTTTCAGCGGGATCATACAAATCAACTGAATGTTCGTTTCTTTTCTGAACGACGTCGGCGAGTTCAGCGTCGCTAAGCATGAATCCTAAAGTTTCGCGTTCAAACCCCATTTCTGTAGCTTTTTCACTATTTGCCAGAAACTGTTGTTCAACGTTCGAATCCGAAACTAAATTATAAAAATCGTCGACGCCTACTGTTGAATTTGTATCCTGAGCAAAATCACTGGGTTGGGCGAAGCCGTTGTGAATCAACCATTTTTTCATTATTTCAGCAACTTGCTCTGCCGACTGGATACGGTTCTCTGGTTTTTTTGCCATCATTTTTGTGCAGATTTCAACCAGATCGATCGGCGCGTCGGGACGCTCGATGAATATACTTGCAGGTTCTTTCCGCTGATGTGCTAAGAGACGTTCGGTAATAGTGCCGTAGGGAAAAGGCGGTTTGCCCGTAAGACAAAAGTATAATGTCGCTCCCAACCCATAAACATCGGCCCTAGCGTCCACATGGTGACTGTCTAAGGCCTGCTCTGGCGCCAAATAGTCAGCCGTCCCAAGAATCTTGTCTTCATCGATAATGGAATCCTTCGCTAAAAACGCCTGATCGTCGAGAAGCGCTAATCCTAAATCAAGGAGTTTAACAAAATCATGTTCATCGACGACTATGTTTTCTGGTTTTACATCACGATGGACAATACCTATTTTATGGGCGTCGGCAAGACCAAGCGCAGCTTGACGAATAAAACTTGCAGCGTCTTCATAAGCAAGAGGACCTTCTTTTTCAACTAACTGACGAAGATTTTGTCCCTCAAAATATTCCATAACGATATAGTGTACGTCCTCAAAACGATCCACGTCATAAGCACGTACGACATGTGGCGAGTCTAAAGCTGCGATAGCTTGAGCTTCGCGTGCAAATCGATCAAGATACGTCTGATTCAACCGTCGTTTAGGGAGAACTTTAATCGCGACACGACGTTTCATGACCGTGTGTTCTGCAAGGTAGACAGAGCTCATTCCTCCAGAGCCAAGATGTCCAAGAATTCGGTATTGTCGAAGATAAAACCCTTTATACTTGCGTTTCATCAGTTGTCGAACATGCCAGGAAGTAAGAAGTTTGCGCTTGACAAACTCAGAAGCCAACTTTTCCGAGTCATGAAACGCTCCCGGCGCTTCCTTTCTAATATCGGAAAGCGACGAATCGAATTCGCTAGGATCCAGCAATTCGCTCCGTTTGAGGAAATCTAGAAATTCATCGGGAGTAAGCGAGGGCATGTCGATATTCGCGATAGAAGCTCAAACTTTTAAAAATATCCTGACAAGGATTGAATAACGTTAAATCGATTTTATAAAGCATTTGGTTAAAAGGCAATTCTTTTTTGACAAAAACATTGATTCAGTTTAATTCAACCAGGTTCGCCCCAAGGCTATACTTCACTCGTTCAGAAGTTCACGGGCTCTCTCGACCCCTTTTTGCTTTGTCAAAAATTTACCGTCGATTTGTTCTTCAAAAAGAAATTTAAGAAGTTTTCCCATTGAAGGACCGGGCTTGACGCCGATGGCTAAAAGATCTTTTCCCTGCACTAGCGGCTGAGGTTCTTTTTCAGATATATCGAGTTCTCTGGCGATTCTCAACCATAGATCTGTCTTAAAGCGGATACAAGAGGATTCGTTTTCAAACGAGGAAAACTGACGTGCGACGTCTTTTTCGTTAGACAGTTGAGACTCGGCATAATAACGTTCAGTCGCCCCGCATCCTAAAGCGTCTGATTGACAAAGAAGCGCCCATAGCTTGATGTTTGCCGGGGACAAACGTTTTGCAAGACGACGAACTGCTCTCGCAGAAGGTTCAACATCGTCATTCTGAGTCGCCATGTGTTCAAGTACCAACGGTTCAACGGCATTGACGATTCTGTTAGGAGCCTTCATCCGTTCAAGAAATTTTCTCGCAAGAGGCGCGCTGGCAGTTGCATGCCCCCGTGACCGTAAAATACCGGTTTCGTCCAGCTTGGTCGTCAAGGGTTTGCCAAAATCGTGACACAACGATGCAAACATTATAATTACACGCTCGTCTTCATTCAGCGGTGGAGAATACTTACGTATTGCCTCAGCGGCTTCGTGGCATACAAGTTTCGTGTGATTCCAAACGTCTCCTTCAGGATGCCAAGAGGGATTTTGGGGACACCCGATTAAGGCTTCTAACTCGGGAAACGCCAAAACCCACCCGGTCTCTCTTAACACGTCGAGTCCCAAGTCTGGAAAGACTCCTTTCAGAGCCCATTTTTTCCATTCTTCATAGACACGTTCTTCTGGTAATGTTGAAAATTCATCGAAGACGTCGCGACAAAATTGAATCGTTTTCGAATCCATTCTTACGCCGAATCGAGCCGCAAATTGCATTCCTCTGAGAACTCTGAGTGGATCGTCTTTAAAGGCAGGACTTGTCGCGCGTAAGATTTTTTTCTTAAGATCGGCAATCCCGTTAAATGGATCAAAGTAGGAACCGTCGCGCCTCATGCCAATCGCATTTATTGTAAAATCGCGTCTTGCAAAGGCTTCATAAGGATTCAGATCAGAGACAGCTTCGACGTCAAAACCTTTGTGACCAAAACCGTTTTTGGATTCACGTCGAGGAAGAGCAACGTCGACAACATTGCCTACTTTAATGACTCCAAATGCTTTACCGACAAGATCAACGTGAAAACTAGGCGCAAGAATTTTCAATATTTCGGAATAGCTTAATCCATACACCTCAATATCAACATCTTTAGATGGAATTCCTAGTAACCGATCGCGCACAAAACCTCCAACAATCATCACGTCTTTAGCGCCGTTTTGTTCGAGAAGGTCGATTATCTTCATAGATAGTGAAATAGGGTCGAAGGTGCTCATGATTAATGGTCGTTTTAAAGGAAGATTTCCACTGGCAAACATATCGTCGAGGAAAATAAACACGCTGGTCGTTCCAAAATTTTTATTAAAAAATGAACGCTATACTATGTCGGCGACTCATAGAACGAACGTCCCCATTCTAGTCAGAACCCTTGTGTTTTCAATGTAATTGACAAGACTATTTAATTTCGCGTAATTTTCAGAATAAGAATTAAGTTTCGAGTTGTTCATGAAAATAAGCTGTTTATAATGTAAAAAGTCAACGGAGCGCCTGGCGCCTAAATTTCGGAATTAATTCGCTTTTGGCTAGGGAGGGAAACCGGTATGCGACGTATATTTTCTCCTTTTTTGGACGACGTCTTATTTCTCATAGTCCTTGCCCTGTGGAGCGCCTCTTCGGCGTGTTGCTTGTTTGCCGAAGACCAAAGCGAACCCAAAGGTCTAGTTCGTGTTCCTGTCAATAATCCAAACGCAGATTATTATCTTGCCGTAGGACTATGGTCATGGGTTGTTCCAGCCGACGTCGATGGGGATGGAAACACCGATCTCATTGTCAGTTGTGAGGACGTTCCTTACAATGGCGTTTGGTATTTCCGCAATACTGGCGACAATCCTCTTAACCCGACTTTTGAACCCGCTAAACGTCTAAGTCGCGGCGTTATCAACGTCCAGCCGAGTTGGGTCGACGGTAAACTCCGCGTTCTGACGCCCGGAAACGAATATCCGAATTTTCTCAAGACAGGCGTGGACGAACCTGTTCCGCTCATGTCTGGTAAAGAGAAACTTCCTGAAAATGTCCATTTCCATAAAGTTCGCGGGAATATGTGGCGTTTTGTTGATTTCGATGGAGACGGTAAATTGGATATTGTTGTCGGTACCGACGATTGGACAGATTATGGTTGGGACGACGCATACGATTCAAACGGCGTTTGGCAAAACGCTCCTTTACGCGGCAACTTATATCTCTTGAGAAATATTGGAACAAACGAGTTCCCCGAATACGAAAAACCGACGATGCTAAAGGACGTCAACGGCGATAATCTGGAAACGTTCGGGTGGCCTAATCCAAACTTTGCAGACTGGGACGGCGACGGGGATCTCGACATACTCGGGATCGAATTTCGCGATACGCTCCAATATTCCGAAAACGTTGGAAGTCGAACTGCTCCTTCGTATAAACAGTTTGAACCAGTTTTTCTCAAAGACGGTTCTCCCGCCGCCGCAGAACTGGCAATGCCGACAATTGTGGCTTACGACTGGAATAAGGACGGTTATCAAGACGTTCTTCTCGGCGATGAAGACGGTCGAGTCGCTCTTTTTGTCAACACAGGAGAGTTCAAAGAACGCAAACCGATTTTTGATTATCCCTTCTATTTCAAACAAATTCCAGATTCTCTTAAGTGCGGCGCCCTTTCGACCCCTTTTGGCGTCGATTGGGACGACGACGGAGATTGGGATATTCTCTGTGGAAATTCCGCCGGTTACCTTTTTTTCTTCGAGAACATGAGTGGTCCCGGCGTTGACGCACCCCAGTGGGGGACGCCCGTCGCCCTTGGAAGCGAGGATAACGACTCTGTGTTGGAAGCGGCAAAATTGTTGATACCGCCCCAGGCGTCGCTTGTCGAAAAGCGAAGGGATGGAGCGCAAGTTATCCGCATCATGGCGGGACCAAATGGCTCGATTCAAGGACCATGCGAGCCCAAATGGGGTTATACGACCCTTTCGGTCGCCGATTGGGATGGCGACGGTCTTAAGGACGTTCTCGTCAACTCAATACTTGGAAACGTGTTCTGGTACAAGAATGTAGGTAAGAAGGGCGCGCCGAAGCTTGACCAACCCCGCGCCGTCGAGGTCGAATGGGAAGGCGACGCGCCGAAATTAGCGTGGGGATGGCGTTTTCCAAAGGGAAAAGAACTCCTTACTCAGTGGCGCACGACGCCATATGCCGTTGATTTCAATGCAGATGGTTTAACTGATCTAATTATGCTTGACGTCGAAGGATACCTTGCTTTTTTCGAACGTTATCGCGACGACGACGGCGAACTAAAGTTAGCGTCTCCAAAACACGTGTTAGTCGACGCATCTGGCGTGCCTCTTCGTCTCAATTCTAGTCGTGCCGGAGGCAGCGGTCGTCGCAAGATTTGCGTTGTCGACTACAATAACGACGGTTTGCTTGACATTCTTGCTAATGGCAAGAACGCAGATTTGTATTTACAGATTCCATCCAAAGACGGACTTAGCCGTTTCGTTCTCGTGGGAGAAATTGATCCCCTTCCGATTAAAGGGCACAGTACAAGTCCGACCGTCGTCGATTTCAACAACGACGGCGTCCTCGATCCTTTTATTGGCGCCGAGGACGGTCATTTCTATTACAAAGTCAATGATTTTGAGTTGCTTAACAAGAAGTTAGTTCAATTTGATTCAAACGAGATTACTGTCGAATCTGTTTTAAAACCAGCGCGATTAGAAAACGGCTTGAAGGCTTTTGCGAATCGTGATTACGTGTGGACCGATCTGATTCCCGAAATCGAAGGACGGGATTATTTGCAGACGCTGGGCGGGGTCGTTTCTGACGTCGTTGTTCGCGCTAAAAAAGACGTTAATGTCCAGGTTCTTGTCGGTCTTTCGACGCCCTTGGTTCAATCAAGTTCCTATGGCGCAACCGTCGCGTCCAAAGGTTTGGGAGCAGAAAAAAAGATTGACGTCGCCGCTCGTTATTCAGACTCGGAAAAATCGCCTCTCACGCTCTTTGAAAAAACGCTCGAGGCGGGTGACGTCTGGACTCTTCCGGTTGAAACATGGACAGGAACGATCCTTTTACTTCCCGAATGAAGTCGTTTTTTCTACAGTACGTCCTGTTCAACGCGTTCTTTTAACCTTCTAATGGTCTTAGCTTGGAATTAGGGCAAGATGATGATATTTCGTCTGGCAAATAGTATAGATAACGGCAAAAAATTAAATTTTCGATCTCTGAGCGCCGTCCTAAGCGCGATAATCTTCCTATGTCCAGTCTTAAGCGTTGCTCAAGTTGTTAAGGATGACTCTACTGTTTTTCGTCAAATTAAACCCAGTCAACCGAACGTTATTCCATTTGATTCTATTCAAGCTAAGTTTTTGCGTTTTGTTGTTTATTCCTCTCACAATGGCGATCCTGCAATCGACGAACTTCTGATTTATGGAACCGACGACGAGGACGCGCCGAATCTTGCGAGAATTAACGTAAAGCGCGTGGCGGCGTCTTCGTGTATCGTCGGGTATGATATTCACCGGACAGAAAACGTTGTAGACGGAAACTTTGGCAACGCGGCTTCGTGGGTTGCCGGAAAGACCCCGACGTGTGAGAATCCAGAATGGATCGAAATAGAATGGAACGATCCAGTAGTGGTCAATCGTGTCGTTTTTTCTCGAGACAGACAGGGGGAGTATGCCGATCGAGTTCCACTCCATTTTGAGATTCAAATTTCTAACGACGGGGAGATTTGGGAGGTTGTGGCGTCTGTTGTTGGATTTCTAGACGAAGTTCCACAAAAGGGGTTGTCTTCGTATAATTCCTCATGGTTTAGCGATGTTCCCACAGGAAAGGAAGTAAATTGGGAACCATTGAAGGACGTTGTTGTAGGATCTGAACTCACCCCCTACGACAAAGCCCTTCAGAACGCATTTTTAGCCGAAGAAAACGCAATTCTAAAAATTGCCGGTTTTGCAGATTGCGAACCTTGGCTCATTCAACGACATTATCCTGAATATGTCGAACCCGAAAGAAAACCTGACCAAGTGCTTCCTTTGCCGTGCTTCGATTCCCCTCTTTCTGAGAAGGAGTTGCTCGATTGTTATTCAGCTGGAACGGTATGGGCTTTTTCGACCGGATCTTTTGCTTCCGGTCCTCTTGTCAAACAATCTGTAAACGCGTTGATAACAAACGATTCCTTGCGCCTTCGAATATCTGTAAATCGTATCCTTTCGGAGAATATTGCCCTAATTTCTACGGAAAATATCCCTGCGCGCGGTCTAATCGTCTTGCGCGAAGAGAAACTCATTTGGAAGCCGGTTGATTGGCTAGCTGGGACCGAAGAAACGGAACTTACCGGCTCTTTTGATAAGACAAACGGCGTTTTAGACTTTTCGATCCCTCTTAGGTTCTTACCAGAATGGAGTGAGCGCGGACTCTACGTATCCCTAGGAATTGGGGCGCGTCATGTTTTACCGGGCGGACGTCCCATTCACTTCCGTCCCGCAAAGTTTTCCGCCTCGTTTATGCCTTTTGTCGACGAAAATGCGAATTTTTCACTACGACTTTGTTCTTATTCGGACGACGCCATCGAACTATCGACCTCTCAGGAAATCATTACCCTTAAGCCGCATGAGAAGAAGGAACTTATCCTTCAGGGGAAATACGGTCAAGCTGGTCCCGAACTCGTATGGAACGCCGCAGAGAAGGGAAGCGACGAGAAATATTGCTTGGTCGCATTCCAGTATGACCCCTGTTATCGCCCTCTCTGTCAACTTGGAAACGCTTTAGAAAGAGCCGAAAGCTCTGCGGATAATCAACTTGACAAGCGAGATTTTGAAAAGAGATTTATTATTCCCGGAACGGTCAATCCTCGTTATATCGATACGAGTCAATATGATTACAGAGACCCCCTTGGAGAGTATGTGGAACTGTGTCGGTATTTTGACGGAATTTCTCCTTCTGAGATAGATCATGATTCATTTAAGGCTCGCGCGGTCAAACTTTGGAAGGAATGGAAGAATTCGCGATCAGTCGCAGCGTCTCCCATCGGAAAACGTGAACTTTTTTTGAAAATTCGGCTTTTGAAGCGTGAGCTTTTTCTGTCAAATTCAGAGCTTGAACCCGTAGAACACATACTTGCAAATAAACGCAATCCTTTCTGGCCGTCGCACAATTACAGCGATCTTTTTGATTCGTCATGGAATCCAGGCGGATCCGTCGTTTTAATCGATATTCCATGGCTGAATGGAAGGCTCGCCCCAGAATTTGCAAAAACTTTAAATCTTATCGAAGCTGGAAATGGCGTTATCCGAAATCCATCATTGAGTTTTGATTCAAAAAAAGTCTTCTATTCTTTTCGCGAAACCCCAAACGACTACTTCAAAATCTATGAATATGAGATTGCAACGGGCAAGAAGAGACTTGTCAGTCCCCCCGGTCCATTTCATGATTTTTGGCCAATTGAATTACCTGACGGTGGATTAGCTTTTATTTCAACTCGTTGTAAGAAAAAATTTATCTGTTGGCGACCGCAGGCGTTTGTCCTATGGCGAATGAACAAGGACGGGAACGACCTCTCGCCCCTTTCCTACGCTAATCTTTCGGAATTTGCGCCTTCTGTCGCCGATACCGGTTCGATTCTTTGGACACGTTCCGAATATGTGGACAAGGGCGCCGATTACGGGCATACGCTGTGGTCAATTCGCCCTGACGGCTCTTCGCCAGAACTGGTTTTTGGCAATACAATCAATCTCCCTCAGGGCTATGCCAACGGTCGTCAAGTTCCAGACTCTACCGAAGTTTCTTGCGTATTGATTTCCCACTTTGGGGATCTCAACGGCCCGATAGCGTTGATTGACACGTCTTTAGGACCGCACGATCCGTCTGCGATTCGTTCAATCACACCTGAAGTTCCTTGGCCAGGTTTTTGGGCGCGGACGGAAACATTTCGCGAACCTATTCCGATAACTCGCGATATTCTACTCGTCGCTCATGCCGCGTTAGATCGATTCGGACTCTATCTAATCGACCGCTTTGGCAACCGAGAACTCTTAACTATTGACGACTCTATTGACACGATATGTCCCCAATTGTTTGAAGCGAGAGATACGCCGCCAGTTATAAAGAGTTCTGTCAACCCGGATTTAGCGATGCAAGGATTGGGACGTTTTTCCGTGACCAACGTTTATCGCGGTCTCGAAGGACAAGTGGAACGCGGCGTCGCTAGGTATTTAAGGGTTTGCCAAGAAATGCCCACCCCGTTAAAACAACTTGACGACGGTTCGTATCAGTCTGATCATGAACCGTTTATGGAATACTATGCTTCACCGGTCGATGTTCTCCAGGGGCCGTTTGGCTGGCCATCATACGTGGCGAAAGGAGTCCTTGGAACGGTAGAAATCGAAGAGGATGGTTCCGTCGACTTTCTTGCTCCGGCCGAGAAGGTGCTTTACTTTGAACTATTAGACGAAAATTTCAACGAGATTCAAAGAATGAGGTCCGTCGTTCAACTGCGTCCTGGTGAAAGTCGTTCTTGCATAGGATGTCACGAGAATCGTTTGAGCGTTCCTGACGGAGGGTTGACTCTTGCATCCACTCACGATCCACAAACATTGCGAGAGCCGCCTTGGGGCTCCGGTCCGTTTTGGTATGAAAGAGTCGTTCAGCCCATTTTTGACCGTCGGTGCGTTGATTGTCATAACGCGGAGACGGTGAAAAATAACGTAAAACAGCTCGACCTCACTAGAATTCGCGACGAAAACAAGATTCCCGCGTCCTATCGTTCTCTTGTTCAAAGCGGAGACATTCACTATTTTGATTATACATGGGGCGCGGGCCAAACCACTAAAGCCGCCCCTTATTCCTTTGGCGTTTCCCAAAGCAGGGTTTGGGAAATCCTTAAAGACAATAACCATCATAATGTTTCACTGAAACCAGAGGAGGAACAAGCAATTAAATGTTGGATTGACTTAAACGTTCCTCTTTGGGGGGACTATCAAATGCGTCGAGAACGCGATTAGAGCGCCCCGCCTATGTGGAACAATAGCCGACGCTTTTTTACCGTATCGACGTTTCTATAATCGTCGAGATTCACAACGTTACAACAAGGAGTTCGAAATGCGAGTAGCTCAACGATGGATTTTAAAAGACGCTTCACAACGTGAAGAGTATCTCCGCCGTCATCGTGAAATTTGGCCTGAAATGAAGGAACTTCTTAAAAAAGCAGGATATCGAAACTATTCGATTTGGCTCTCTGGAACGGATATTTTCGCGTATTACGAGGTTGACGATCCTGACAAGTTGCTTAAGACGCTAGAAGCGAGCGAGGTTCGCGCACGCTGGGAAAATTATATGCGTCCCCTTATTTACCTCGGTGAAAACGACGTCCCAGAGTCCCTCGAGGAAGCTTTCTGGCTCGAGTAAAAGGAATAATCAGACTCGGAAAATAAGTTTTCAAAAAATTACTTTTCTCCGCTTGACGTCTTTTTAACCTCGTATAGACTTAGTGACGCTTGGGCAAAGGCGTCCTAGGAATCTTTGAGGTTCCTAGGATTTTTTTTGCCCCAGTTTTTTGAAGATACCAATAAGTATTAAAACGAGGCAATGGAGTCTTGGTTTTTAAACCTGATTCCATTGCCTCGTTTTTTTTATGATTTGCCATTTGTTGGAGGAATCGAAGATGAACAGCGTGCCGGAATATTTTGGAAGCATGGTTTTTGACGATCGCGTGATGAAAGCAACTCTTTCTGACGCTGTTTATCGTTCCCTTAAGAAAACGATTGACGAAGGCGAGGCGTTACAAACGGACGTCGCAAACGTGGTCGCTGACGCAATGAAGGAATGGGCGATTGCTCGCGGCGCCACTCACTTCACTCACTGGTTCCAACCTTTGACGGGAGTTACCGCCGAGAAGCACGATAGTTTTATCACCCCCTCTCCAGACGGTCGCGTCATTATGGAATTCTCTGGTAAGGAACTTATCATGGGCGAACCCGACGCGTCGTCCTTTCCCTCCGGGGGGCTTCGCGCGACGTTTGAAGCGCGTGGCTATACCGCGTGGGATCCAACGTCCTACGCTTTTATTAAAGAAAAAACTCTTTGCATCCCCACGGCTTTCTGTTCGTATGGAGGGGAAGCGCTCGATAAAAAGACGCCTCTTCTTCGTTCAATGGAATCGCTCAATAAGCAGGCTTTGCGCATCTTGAAACTTTTTGGAGTTAAAGACGTCAAGTATGTTCGCACTTCTGTAGGGCCCGAACAAGAATATTTCCTCATCGACGAGAAAGTTTTCAATCAGCGTAAAGATCTTGTTCTGACCGGACGCACGCTTTTTGGAGCGAGACCGCCAAAGGGACAGGAACTTTCCGATCATTATTTTGGTTCGATCAAACCTCGTGTTTCCGCGTATATGTCTGAACTTAACGACGAACTTTGGAAACTAGGAATCCTTGCGAAAACCCAACATAACGAAGTCGCGCCCTCGCAACATGAAATCGCGCCTATCTACGCGACGACAAATATTGCGACTGATCACAACCAATTAACGATGGAAATAATGCAGAAGGTCGCGGCGCGTCATGGCCTTGTCTGCGTCTTGCATGAAAAACCGTTTGCCGCAGTCAACGGTTCAGGAAAGCACAACAACTGGTCGATGGCGACTGATACCGGCGTCAATCTCCTTACGCCGGGCGACACGCCGTATGAGAACGCGCAGTTTCTCCTTTTCCTCTGTGCCGTAATTAAAGCGGTTGACGATTACCAAGATCTTTTACGTCTTTCCGTCGCTACGGCGGGGAACGATCATCGTCTCGGCGCTAACGAAGCTCCTCCGGCCGTCGTTTCGATTTTCCTCGGCGACGAATTAACTGCAATTATGGACGCGATTGTCAACGACGTTCCATACGTGGGCGCCGAAAAAACCGTTATGAAACTTGGGGCCAGCGTTCTACCGAGGTTCAATCGCGACGCCACGGATCGAAACCGTACGTCTCCCTTTGCCTTTACGGGCAATAAATTTGAGTTCCGTATGCTTGGTTCGTCGAACAGCATTGCGTGCGCGAATATCATGCTTAACGCGGCAGTGGCGGAATCTCTTGAAATCTACGCTGACCGTCTCGAAAACGCCGAAAATTTTGAGACGGCTCTTCACGATATGATTCAAAAGACGTTTCGCGATCACCGTCGCATTATATTTAACGGCAATGGATATGACGACGCGTGGATTAAGGAAGCGACAGAAAATCGGGGACTTATGAATTTGCGTACGACGGCCGACGCCCTTCCATGCTTGTTGAGCAAGAAGAACGTCGATATGCTGACGCGTCAAGGTGTTTATTCCGTCGCAGAACTCAAGTCTCGCTATGAAATTACACTTGAAAACTACTGCAAGACGGTCAATATCGAAGGTTTGACCATGGTCGACATGTCGCGTCGCGATATCTTGCCGGCAATTGAAGCCAACGTTAAAGAGCTTGCCGAAACGTGCCAGGCTAAGACGGCGATTCTTTCGGAATCAGCGTGTCAGTATGAGCGAGGACGTCTTGGGAAGTTATGCCGTCTTGTCGACGAAATCGACGCCGCGACTTCGACGCTTGAATCTGTTTTGGTTAAATACAAGACTACTGACGACGTGACGGCAGCCTCTGTTGTTATCCGCGACGAGGTTCTGCCGGCGATGGCGGAATTGCGGTGCGTATGCGACGAAGCAGAATCGTTTACTGCGGAAAAATATTGGCCTTTCCCGACGTATGAAAAGTTGCTCTTTAGCGTTCGCTGAGGATATTGATGTCTGTTGAATTTTGGTTTTTGACGGGCGCCGCGCTTGTGTTTTGGATGCAAGCGGGTTTTGCGATGGTAGAGTCCGGTTTCACTCGTTCTAAAAACGCCGGCAATATCATCATGAAGAACCTTGTAGACTTCTGTATTGGGACGGTCGCCTTTTGCCTCTTGGGTTATTCTCTCATGATGGGAGAGGACGCTTTGTGGGGAATGATTGGGATCCCCAACTTTAACCTTTTTCTTCATTATAAGGAGTTTATAGTCGCTCAGGAAGAAGGTTTTACCGACGCTTCGACGTTTGTTTTTAACTTAGTCTTCTGCGCGACAACGGCGACGATTGTGTCGGGCGGCATGGCCGAACGCATGAAATTTGTCGCTTATTGCCTGTGTTCAGCGACTCTTTCCCTCTTTATCTATCCGATCGAAGCACACTGGATATGGGGCGGCGGTTGGCTTGCAAAAATCGGGTTTCACGATTATGCCGGGTCATGCGCCATTCATATGGTTGGAGGAATTGCGGCGCTTATGGGCGCAATCTTCTTAGGTCCTCGGATCGGAAAATACCGCCGCGACGCTTCGGGTAAGGTAACGAAGGTAAACGCGATTCCGGGTCACTCCATAACCCTAGGAGCGCTCGGGGTCTTCATTCTGTGGCTTGGTTGGTACGGTTTTAACGGCGCAGCTGCGACGACTCCGTCAGAACTTTCGTCGATATTTCTTACCACGACGGTTTCGCCAGCGGTCTCCACGTGTGTGACAATGGTTTATACGTGGATAAAGAACGGCAAACCTGACGTTTCGATGTGTCTTAACGCTTCGTTGGCGGGACTGGTTGGAATAACGGCAGGTTGCGACGCCGTTGATTGCGTCGGCGCTATGGCAATCGGGGGCGTTTCAGGGATTCTTGTCGTATTAGTCGTTGAAATATTGGACGTTAAATGTCATGTTGACGATCCTGTCGGCGCCGTCGGCGTGCATATGGCTTGCGGCGTTTGGGGAGTCCTAGCAGTTGGATTACTAGCTAATCCAGACGCCCCCGCGTCCCTCAGCGGTCTTTTCTACACAGGTCGTTTAGAGGTTTTGAAAACGCAGTTTATCGGTTTTGTATCAGTCGCCGCCTACACTATTCTTTTGACGTCTGGCGTCTTCTGGTTCATTAAAAAAACAATAGGTCTGCGCGTTTCAGAGGAAGATGAATTACTTGGATTGGATACGACCGAACATGGTTTGCCTTCCGCCTATCCCGATTTTGCTCCGGCGGTCAACAAGTATGCGTCATACGCTCTTGAGAACGGCGCGCTATTTGTTTCAGGAGACGTTCCCAAAGCGGAAGCCGTCCCTGTCGTAAGAGTTCCCTCGTTTCCGAAGGAAGGGGAACCTAAGTTTACCAAAATCGAGATTATATGTAAGGAATCGCGATTTGACTCCCTTAAGAATGCAATGACCGCGCTTGGAATTACGGGCATGACGGTGTCCCACGTTCTAGGTTGTGGCGTTCAAAGAGGTCGTCCTGAATATTACCGCGGCGTTCAGGTTGAGACGAATCTTTTGCCAAAGATACAGGTCGATATAGTTGTAAGCAAGGTTCCCGTAAGATTAGTGATTGAAACGGCGAAAACGGTTCTATATACGGGACATATTGGCGACGGAAAGATTTTTGTTTCCGACGTCGAAAACGTCGTTAAGGTTCGTACTGGCGAAGAAGGGTACGACGCTCTCCAAGACTGCGAATAAGATGAAATCGATGACTTTTTTCAACGCTTTATTTACAGTCTTTACAAGATGTTAGCATTGTTTCGGGATAACGACGTTGTCTGTAGATGTTAAAAATGAGGACGTAGTATGTGTTCAATAATGGGATATTGCGACGCAAGGGTTCGTTTGTCCGTTTTCGAAAAAGGATTTAGACAAACGATTTCTCGTGGTCCTGACGAGAGTAATATTGTTAACACAGGAAATGGACTTCTTGGTTTTCACCGTCTTGCGATCATGGGATTAACTCACGACGGAATGCAACCCTTTCAGCTTGACGATAGTTGGCTTGTTTGCAACGGAGAGATATACGGTTTTGAAAAGATTAAGTCGGAACTGTCTGCTAAATATCAGTTTAAAAGCGAATCTGACTGTGAAATTCTGTTGCCGATGTATCGAGAGTACGGCGTCGATATGTTTAGAATGCTTGACGCGGAATTTGCCCTTATCCTATACGACGGACGGACAAACGAATACGTTGCAGCCAGAGATCCCATAGGAATTCGACCGCTCTACTACGGCTATGACGCTCAGGGCGTGATTGTCTTTGCAAGCGAAGCGAAAAATCTTACGTCAATTTGCGCAAATATTCATCCATTTCCTCCCGGTCATTACTATAAGGACGGCAACTTCGTCTGCTATCGTGATATTGTTAAGGTTGAAAATGTCTGTTTCGACGAAATTGACGAAGTATGTCAAAATATTCGCGAGAAACTTACTCAAGGCGTGAAAAAGCGTCTCGTTTCT
>JAEEGL016006167.1_pt1 | contig 16051 bp, 14 predicted proteins | sample 9134231 | NCBI WGS metagenome assembly JAEEGL01 (sample SAMN16246548, study PRJNA631951) | gut metagenome | biome: gut microbiome; feature: rumen; material: fiber-attached | host: Bos | place: Iran: Karaj | collected 2018-10 | reverse complement strand
TGTCCATCTGTAAATTCAAGCCGCATCCGTGCGTTGGCAATACCTTCTGCCTTGTCGCGAAAAGTCGCATTGGCAAGAGAGGATTTTCGGTCGATTTCATTTAGATATTGCATCCAAATCATCGGTGAAGGAACACCATGGCATATCAAATCCACTGTCAGGAGAGGATCATAATCTTTCCCAAGATAAGACTTCAATCCGCCACTCTGGCAAGGAGTGCCAGAAAACAGGACTCTTCGTCCTGTTTGAAGAAATTCTTTTGCCTTGAAATAACAATCTTCAATGGAACTTTGGATATATTTTGTACCACGAAACCTCTCTAAATCCTCAATACATTCAATGGCACGGTGATGAACACCGCATTTCTCATCAAAAGCCGCACCAAATACGATGCCGTTATGCCGCAATATCTCCTTGGCCAGCAAGTTTGCAATTCCTCCTGAGGCACTTTGCATCCGTTCGTGCAAATCTCTGTTATAGGCAACGACACATGTTGGAATTAACCCAGTTGAAGCTGTTTTGCCAATGGGGCAGACCTTTCGGCACATCCCACACCTGATGCAACACCTTTCATCAATTTGTGGAATCAGAAAGCCTTCTGAATCAGGCAGCATTGCGATTGCATGCTCAGGACAGATGTTGTAGCAGGCATGACAACCTACGCATTCTGTTATGTTTTGTAGAATCTGCATCGTTTGTAAGCCGTCACACTGATTGTCCGCTTTTCGCGCCATTTTTCTGGCCCGGACAATGTTCGTGGCGCGGCGGACGAGGCCCGCGGTTCTTCTTCCCACCCCCTAAAATCGCATTAGTTTTTCATTAATTTCTTTTTCACCATCGGCGGGATGGCTTTCCTTTCACACCGCCTTGTCATCGTGGACGACCGCATCTACTTCCTCTTCTCCATCCTTCACCTCCATAAATGATTTAATATTTATCAGATTCATATATTACTTTTTCTGAAGATGCTTCTATCTTTTGAATAACTTCAACTAGCTTAGTCGTTTTTTGCTGATATTCCGGCATCTTGCTTTGGAGATGTTGGCGGATAGTTGCCTCGTGGTTCATCAACCATTGAAATGCCTCAGTCAAGTCATCTATCGTATGGAGATTCTGTACAGGGAGTATATAGTGTTCATCTGTATCAAAAAGTTCCTGAGCGATACCCCTAGCTTTAACAGAATATCCAATCACCAATGTCGGTACACATGATGAATATGCAGCAATGGAAGCATGGGTTCTGGCAGTGACCATAAAACGACATTGAGATATGTAGCCTTTCAACTCAGAGGCAGTGCAGTCTGAGATAAGTACTATCCGACCACATGTTCTGTATTTATTGTACAGTGCTTTTAAAGGATCTCTGTCGTCGTTGTTGGATTTCACCACATGCGGAATCAATGCAATGGACATTTCCGTAGTGGCCAGAATATGCTCAATCAGCTTCTCGTAATTTAGCATCGTCATACCGGGAACGGACTCCAGCTTGGCAATGAGCGGTGAAACATTGAGACCCACCGTATTGCCTTGTACAAAACCTGAAGGCAGAATGACGTTGCTTGTCGCAAGTTGAAATGCGGGGTCGGGTAATAAGACAGTATGGGGATTGAGACGTTTCAAGAGGTCATAACTTATGCGTTCACGTGCAACAATGGCTGAATAGCGTGATAGATCTTTTGCAATGTCAGAGGTTAAATCTCGAGGTTCAAATGAACACCCCCAGAGGACGGTCTTGACTCCACGCCTGCGTAGAATATGATTATAGTAGCCAAGAATGTCGCGTCCTGGATAGCAGTAGTTGTCTCCGCCAATGGAAAGCGCAATGTCGTTCTTGTGAAAATGTTCAAAGAATGGCGCATGCCCATACCGGAAGAAACCATAGTCGGTATGCAAAATCTTCTTTCCTGCTGCTGCAATCCAGTAACGTATTGAAGACCGTTTGAACGGCAAACTGGCATCATCGTGGATGTCCACGCATTCTGCTAGGCTATATTGTCGGTCTTCTTCTGGAGAAAAACTCCATAGTTCCAACTTCTCTCTTAGAATTGAGGCTGTTGCCTTCACAATGGCTTCACAACCATGATTTTTGGAACCAGCATGGTAGTATAAAACAATGCGTGCCATGGTTTCCTTTCATATCTATTTTGAATTATTGTTCATGAGAATGACAATCAAAATATAAGTTTATATATAATATAAATATTATTTTTAATAATCTTTTTTATTTATTAATTGTTTACATATTAACTAACTTTATGTTTATTATAGAATATTCATTGACTTTTTAAATTTGATTTAATTTGTGTTGTAGATATTTCTGGAGTTCTAGGTAAATAGACAACTTCACAATAATTTTGTAAATAATCAAATTTTCCTTTCCAATCATCACCTATTACAAAAATATCAATCTTGAATTCTTTAATATCTGTTATTTTTTGTTCCCAACTTTCTTCCGGAATCACGAGATCTACATATCTTATTGATTCTAGTAAACTTTTTCTTTGTTCATAAGAAAAATAACATTTCTTTTTCTTTTGATTAAAATTAAATTCATCTGTAGATAGGCAAACTATTAAATAATCTCCTAAAGCTTTAGCTCTTTTTAAGAGATTAATATGTCCATAGTGTAATAAATCAAAAGTTCCATATGTGATTATTTTCTTCATATAAAAATCCCTTATGTAATTTTATATTTATATATGTTAAAGGATTCAACAATACTTTTATATTTAAAATCACTAGTGACCGGTTAAATTTTCTTTACATTTGTTTTCATGGCATTTCATTAAAGTCACTAATCATTTATGTCATCTTCAAACATAAGTACATATCTATAGCTTTTTGTTAAATCTGTAAAAAATAATTTCAAATCGTCGCGCTTGAAAAATCAAGCTTAAATTGTTGATTATCAGTTAAAATGATATCTTCTTTTTGAATTATCCAGACACAAGTGATTTTAAATAAAAAAATAATATTAACTAATTGACTAAATGCATGAACTGTGTGAACTGTCATGATTATTGTCTATTATTTTCTATATTTTTATGATGCAGAAATTCATTGGACATAGTTTGTTTGAAATTATTAAATCTTTATTAATAAATTATAATATTTTAATATTATATATGTATTCAAATTTTTTTAAATATAACTACTACTCTTAAAATAAATAATAAAATCAAGGATTTCCTTCATTTCTCATTCGAATAATTTTAGCAGGACAACCACCAACAATAGCATAATCAGGAACATCTTTTGTAACTACTGCACCTGCAGCAATTATACAATGGTTCCCTATATTTGCTTTAGGAAGAATGGTGACATTTCGTCCAATCCAAACATCGTTTCCAATATATTTTACTTTTTCGGGTTCAAAACCTTGTTTATTCATCGAAATGTCAATTCTATCATGTTTATGACTATATGTCATCATCGCACAATATGGTCCCATCATCACATCATTTCCGATTATGATATGTCCACTTAAATTTGCACTTTGACCAATTCCGCTTCTATCACCAATTTCTATTTCAGGATTAAATGATGCAAATTGTTCAAAGTTGACATCTTTACCGCATCTGGCTACAAATCTACTAGCAAAAAAGAATCTTATTTTTTTATAAAAATTGCCATGTTTACCAGCAGATGGAGGTAGAAATTTTGCAAAGCCATTATAAATTCTTCTACAAATTGATCTTTTAATTCTAACAAAAAACTGATTCATATTTAGCCTCTTTATAGAAAGTATCAAATATAAAATATATGGATTTTTTATATGATATAATGTGAATTTATCATATGTATATGATAATGATTTTATATATGCATTACATGTAATAACATTATTAATATTATAAATACTTTCTTTAAAATTTTCATTATTATATGCATAAGCAATTATACATTTTTGAAACTGCCAAAAGCAATCTTTATAGAAAATCTGCTTTGTTTTTTCGGTTGTGTCGATAATATCAAAGAAATATGTTTTAAAATAATTATAAAATATACATATCTCTTGAAAGTGTTTGCTTGAAATTTTTTTTGATAATGAAGTATTATTTTGCCAATTATAATGAATAAGTAAATCATTAATACAAATAATGTTGCCTTTTATATTTCTTAAGTAGTTCCATACAAATATTGCATCTTCACCTAATGAGATATTTTCTGGGAAGAGAAGTTTATTCTCATCTACAACTTTCTTTGAAAAAATTTTATTCCACGGATTATACATTCCAACATTTTTTAGATAAAAAAAATTTTCCTTGTTTATTTCATTATAATTTTCTTCTATACAAATTTTTTTTATGTTATTTTTATCATAGTGACAATAATATCCACACATAACAAGACTGTCAGTTTTATAGTGTTTTATTAAAGTCTCACACCAATTTGATTCTACCCAATCATCACTATCACAAAAAATAATAAATTCACCTTTAGCTTTTTGTATTCCACAATTTCTTGCTGATGATACACCGCCATTTTTTTTATTTATTATTATTATATTATTTTGGTGTTTTTTATACGATATACAAATGTTTAACGAATTATCATTTGATCCATCATTTACTAGTATTATTTCAGTAAGTTTATATGTTTGATTTAATACAGAATCTATACATCTTTTTAATGTTGTTTCAGCATTATATATTGGAATAATTATTGATATCAAATCATTAATCATCAAATAACTCCTGAACGCTTGTTTCCGCGCAATATGGGAAATCAAAAGTAAAATCTTTAAGTTCTTTTTCTATTATACATATTTCTTTTTCCCACCTATTATTTGATCTAAATATTTGTGTATTTTTTATTGATTTCTGAGGATTAAAGTATCGTTTTGGATTTATATGGTTTTTTGGAGAGATTCCTACAAACGACTCAATTATTGATTTTGTTGTTTCATAATTATAAATTAGGTCTTCAAATTTTATTCTTAGAACATCAGAACTTTGTGTTGGCCTTTCTTGTTTTCTATATGCCTTCATAAATTCTACAAATTTGTCAACTTCCTTTGGGAAAGGACGACCGCCAGACCAAACATTTGTATATGTATTTGTTATGTAAATATCTCTAATATCTCTATCAACAATTATCATTTTTACATCTTCTGGAACATAACTATTCATTCTATATGCATCAAAAGGTTGAAGTAATTGATTCAATATTACTGTCTTTTGGTTATATTCTGGATACATTAAAATAATATATTGTTTTATTAGCTTTTTTGTAGCCTCTTTGAGTTTTTCTTCAGTTGCAAAAGAGTACTCATCACAATTATTGGAATCCATCACGATTGCTGTTCCAAATGTATGATCATATCTTTTTCTATTTATTAATACAGAAACACTATCTTTAACTAATCTTGTTAGAAAAGTTTTTCTTTTTACATATTTTCCATACCAATAAAAATCAGAATGATATTCTGTAATTGTATTGATAAATTCTTCAATAATATCCAAAAATCTTTTTCCACAACGATATTTGTATCCACCAAACCAATTAAAATCAACATTATACAAGCGATTCATTTCTTTACGAAATGAATCAATCGCTGAATTAGAATTAAACAATCGATTATTATATAGTAATTTATCAACAGTTTCAAATACACCATTATTGTCATAGAGAAAAACATGCTCAAATGATGTTAATTTTCCATCTGAAATCGTGTCATATTCCTGTAGTAAATTATATACTGCACCCGATCCTGTTGCGAAATACCCAGTGATTGAAACAGCTTGCATATTTATGTCTCCACAAAAAATTTATTGTAGTCTTCTATATTATTGATTGGTAATTTTGTTACATCACAATTTTTAGACAAATTATCTCTCAAATTCTTGTTGTATATCAATGTCGAAATTTTATTTGCAATATCTTTTTCATCGTTAGAAGAAATTAGTGCATTTTCATAATTTTCAACTTGTTCTTGAAAACTTACTACATTTGTTACAATAATAGGTTTCTTTAAATACAAAGCTTCTATTACAGTAGTACAGTATGCTTCAGATTGTGATGGTTGAACATAAATATCACAATTTTTAATATAAGAATATGGATTGATTTTATTTCCTAATAAGCAAAAATTATTTCTTATATTTTTTTCTTTAATTAATTCTTTTGAACGTTCATTATCCGGTCCGTCACCGATCCAATACCAACAAAAATCCACATCAATATTTTTTTTAAGAATCTCACATGCATTTATTGCAAGTGAAATACCCTTTTCTTTTGATAATCTTGCTACAGTTAATATTGAGATTTTTTTGGGTGAAAGTTCTTTTATTGGTACTAAAGATAATTTTTGTATAGAATTAAAATCATAAATATTATACTTAACAAATACTTTTTCCTTCAAGTGAGGAAATGCTTGAACAAAATTATATTTGCAGTAATTTGAAACTGCTATTATGCGGTCATATCTTGAATAATATTTTTCTGCATTTTTATCAATCCATAAGGTGTGATACCAAAGAATTTTTGTTTTTGCAGTTATTTGTTCAATTGTATAATAGGGGACTTGGTCTATATGAGAATAAGAAACAGCTATATCATATTCTTTCTTTATTTTTTTGTGTATTTTCCAAGGGTATAATTTTGTCTTTACGGCAATACGATATAATAAATATCGAAATAATTCATATATTTTTTTTAATCCATGGTTATTACATATGATAATTCTCTTTGAATCCTGTGTATTATAAAAAATTTCTTCAAATTTAATAACCTTGATATTGTTATTTAATTCGGAAATGAAATCATAATTGGGATTCATTACTGCAATAGTAATATCAAAAATTTTACTATTAAGTTGATTGACTAAATTAACTAAACATTTTTCAATACCGCCAATCCCTAAGCTATATGTGCAAAAAATAATACTTTTCATAACAATTTATTCATTCACAACATCCCACTTTGGTGTTCTTATTTTACTATAAAGTTTATATATTATCTTATATATTAATGGGGCTCTCATCAACATAGAGTAATTCATTATAACTTTGTAGTTTTTCTTAAAATCTCTTTTATATAAACTTTTAGTATTTTGCTTTATTTCCTGAATGTCTATGTGTCCAGAATTTGTTAGCAACAAATAACGATATAATTTCATACAACTCTCATAATATCTATAGTTTAGTATTGATAATAATGTGATATCGTTATTGGCTTCAATCATTAATCGTGATGCCTCAACACTGTCTTTCAATTGTTTTAACTTTTTTAATATATTGCATGTTGAGGTTGAATGATTGTAGTACAAATACTTTGTTTCATCTACAAAAACAATTCTAGAAGAATTTTGGAAAGCTATAAAATTAAATAGTATATCTTCATTATTTTTTAAATGTTCATCAAAAATACAATTCTTTAATACTGTTTTTCGATAGATTTTATTCCACAATCCACAATTGACAATCTTACCAGTAAGCATGTTTGCAATTGCTTGTTTACTATTTTGTTCAATAATTCTATGTGTTCCAAAGCATTCTTTTAGAATTATATCATCTTCTGACATTCTTTTATAACCACAATGAACAATATCTGATTGATAATCATTTAATGTATTGACCAATATTTCATACATATCATTTTCTAAACAATCATCTGCATCTACAAATGAAATTAAGTCACCACTTGCAACTTTTAACCCAGCATTTCTAGCCGCAGATACACCTTCATTTTGTTTATGAATTACTTTTATATTTTTATATTGTTTCAAATATTCATTACATATTATACCTGACAGATCTGTCGATCCATCATTAATAAGAATAATCTCATATACTTCAATTGTTTGGTTTATTACAGTGTCAAGGCATTTTTTTAAATACCTCTCCGCGTTATACACTGGAATTATTACAGATATCTTATTCATAATGTCTTCAACGAATCAAAGACTTTAATCTATTGTATTCTTCACTTTTCACCCAATTTCGAGCCATTGTATAACCAGATCTGAATGCAGAACTGCATTCTTTCCCATACTTTATCCTATAGAAAATCCAGCAAGCCAATTCATGATATCGAAGCAGTAGATAATACAGTGTTTCGCTTAACTTGTTAACTTGGTAACAAATCAGTCGCTTCCATAACACATAGGAATTGAACCCTCTATTAAAAAAATATTTGGTATTTATTCCACCACGAGATGTTCCTGCATCTAAATGTTGATATGAAGCATCTGCAACGATTACTGATTTCACTCCGCATAACCATGCCTTATAAAACATTGCAGTATCATCATGTGCTGAGTACCCATTCATATCCAGCCAAAGTTCGTCTTCGAAGTGAATACTTCTTAGTTTTTTTATATCAGCAAAAAAACATGTCCATGGGGCCGTTTGTGTTTCATATAATTTTCCTTCATTAAATTGAAGATGTCGATTATATGAATAACCAGTTGTTTTAAGAACAGTGTTATATCTTTCTTTATGAAATAAAGTCGGATATGCATCACCTATAATTGCAGCCACAAATGATTGTTTTCCTGGTATAGGAAAGAATTCTATTAATGGGCCAGAAGAAAGTCCGTAAGCGCCACTAACAACAGGAGCTGACACTTTTTCGATAAAGTCTGAATTGTATGCAATATCATCATCTATGATTAATGCATAATCGGTATTGCAAGCATTAATTCCAACAATTCTTTGGTTTACCATCCCCCTTTTACAAAAGATGAATCTTTCGTATCCTAGCTGTTCTTTTGGTTTTTCAAATCCTTCAGGTAAAACAATAATAATCTCTTGTGGTTGAATATTTGACTTCTGAATAGAATCAAGAAGTCGTCTATATTTCTCCCCAGCTTTTCCAATTGTACGAATTATAACTGAATATTTCACTATCTTATTCTCCTATTTTCTTTTTAAAAATAAAATAGGAAATAATCTTAAAAATAATTCTGTAATATGATTTTCTGTAATACTTTAAGTCAATTACTTCTAATTCATTACAACAATTATAAGTATGAATCCCTTCTGCTTGAATATGATTAATCAATTCAATCTGAGTCGGGACAATTTTTTTTATAATTTTAGAAAATACGAGTTTCCCATGATTTACATCCATACTAATAAAATTTAGTGCTTTCCCATATGACTCTGAACAGTCCTGTGTAACCGCAATCAACTGATTTCCATCTTTAATAACATTTCCGCCAGGCCTGGACACACTCATATCGCATGGTTCTGTTTTATTTATCAGTCTTAAAGAATCATCTTCATATTTAAATAATAATAATGCATTTGTTTTATCTTTTATGTCTATTCCATATGCATACATTGTATTTTCAATGACAAATGGTGTAGTATCTACTAATTTAATGTTTGAAATAATGGCTGATGATTTTTCCCATTTTTCTGGAAAAGACACTGCTTTATAATAATATAGTGCCCCAGATTTATTTGATTCTGGAAGCATATAGATTTCGTCATTCCATTGAAAAACGATAGGGTATGAAAGGTGGTATTTTTCTCTTATTATTTCTTTAAATACACTAAAACAATCCGTATCGCGATTATATCTAGCATATACTATTACACCTCTTCGAAGACGATACGAATAAAATTCGGCAAATAAGAATGTCTCTCCATTGTGATCAAACAAAAAAGGATCTGCATACCATCCTTTATATCCATTATTAATTAATTTAAATCCCTTACAATTATCTAATAATCCTTCTCTTTTTTTTCTATATGCAATATTCCACGTTTCTATTGTTAAGCCCATCAATAATCATTCCTTAGTGATTTTATAAAAAAGAGATTCTACTTTACGAACGGTGTTTTCAGTATTAAAAAACATACCTCGTTCCTTTGCTTGTTCTCTGTAATGCATAAGTAAATTGGGAGAATCAAGCAAACACTTAATCCCGTTATATAATCCTTCTTCACTATTCTCTGTAATAATTCCAAATTGATTATTATCACCTAATATTTCTCTCATGCCAGAAACATCAACGGTACATACAGGTACACCTACAATTAAAGCCTCTGTTGTTGCTGTTGAAAAACCTTCCGTTATACTGGAACAAACGAACAAATCACAATTGGCCATATATTTATATGGATTAGCATCATATCCTAAAAAAGTTACATTATTATTTAATTCATTTTCTAATACAACCTTTTTTAATGTTTTTTCTAAAGGTCCTTTACCTAAAATATATGTATGAATCGAATAACCATTTGTTAATAGTTTTTTTGTTACAGAAATTAAACGATCATACCCTTTTACTGGTTTTAATGTACCGACAGCAAGCAGATTAATTGTTTTTTTTGAAAATTCAATAGGTATTTGTTCTTGAGATAACTTTCTTATTGTATCTGATTCTATTGTGTTATACAATACTCCGCATTTTTTCTTGAACTTAAAACATTTACAAAACGATTCTCCAACATCTTTAGATACAAATGCTGTAAAATCGAATCTGTTATAACAATTAAATGATTCCCTTGGGTTTCTAAAAGCAGAAAAGTACTGTTCTTCAAATAAATATCTAGTATGAATCCATGAAACAAGTCTTGTGCTTTTATCATCACAACCACTGATTACTCTCACAGAGGGGCCTTCTAAATAAGCAACTTCAATGTCGTAATGATTCTTGACACATATTTTATGAAGAAGCCGCGGTGAAAATAATTTCATCAACTTAGAGTTTCCAGGAATCATTCTTTTAAATATAGAAAAATATCGAATATCTTTTGATAAGAATCTTTCATTAATCCCTCCACCGAACAATGAAACTACAGTTATATCAAATTTTGATTTATCAATATGGTTTACAAGATTAACCAGTACTTTCTCTGCTCCTCCATTTCCAAGATCATGAATCAAAAACAATACTTGAATTTTATTCATTTTTATTTTTTGTCCAATATGGTATGCAATATTTTGCATTAAAACAATCCATAATGCAGATGCACCTCTACATAATAATATAATAAATATAATATGATCATCAAAACATAAACAATATACTTACTCTTTATACAATTTTTGATAATCCACGGAATTAATAAGTACCCATATAAGCTGAAGTATATTGGTAAACGCCCAAAGTAAATTCCACTAGTTACAATAGAAATTATATAAAACCCTAAAGAAACAATTGACATGTTGGCGCTTATCATTACGACTTGATTTGTCTCTCTCTCTCTGTTAATATTATTCCTATACACGAAAGAAAGAATTGCTGGAATACTATACACAGCGACTCTTAATATATTTGTACCTTTATATCCATATTTTTCAGTTGTACTTATCACGTTTTCATATTGAGTACCATCAAGAAAATAATCAAGAAATGAAATGAACTGATCAACAAATAAAACAATGAATATTCCGATAAGGATAAATAAAACTGTTTTTTTGTTCCAAACTAAACCTTGCACGATGAAAATGAATGGAATCGTAATGATTGTAGAGAGATGGAATGTAGAAGCCAAGAGAATAATAGCAATAGCACATATATATTTTTTCTTTATAATGTACGGAGCAGCGAATAGAATAATTGCAACGGCGACAAACTGTCTAATTCCATTACACATCCACATGACATAATCAGCAGATGCAACAAATAAAAACACTGAGACTATGTATGATGAAGAATAATTCTGAAAAAACTTAACAAGTGAAAATCCTTGAAATAATGCAATTAAGAACAAATATATTCTAGGGTCTTTTGTTATCAGAATTTTTATTAAAGCAGAAAATAAATAAAAAGATCGATCTTTTCTAATTGAAATAATATAATTATACAAGCCAATAAATGAGTCTGGCAAGTTAGTAAATGAAATCATATAGGCAGCAGTATCGGAAAACCACCCTGGACGATTTCCAGAAATAATAATAATTGGGGAAAAAACAATAAAATTGAATACCCATAAATACTTTTTGTATTCAGCGTACGAAGAATGATTCAAGTATTGTCTCAATACGATATTTGAAAATATCGCGGCCATTCCAAGCCATGCCAATATAATTATATATATTGACATAATAACACCCTAATTAATATATATGATATCTTTAACATTTTAATTTAGTAAGAAAATTTGAATATAACAGAAGACAAAACTAAATATTAAGACATTGTAAATCAAATAATGTATAATTATCCTGTAGCATATTTCTCAGTATAGAACTCATGCAATAGATTTATATCATATTCAAAAATAATAAACTTATTCTGTAAAACATTATTATTGCAGTTACAGCATTAGCTACTATGATTAACGAAGTTTGTAATTATATTTTGAGCGATAATTATTGTTATTATGAAATTTTTCAACAGTTTATCTCTTCAGCATCAGAGGTTCTATCATGCATTTTATCATGAATATTGTTTTTTTCATTCTTTTATAAATCAAAAACATTGTTATTCTTATCACTATTGGCATCTTGGAAATAAACTTCTTATAGTTAATACGAAAGAACTCGTCATTATATATTGTTTCGAGTACAATCATATAATTATTTTTATTCTCTTTTATTTTATATTTACCAAACAAAACAATATTCGCTATTTTTTTAAAGTATCGATATATAATTTGTTGCTCATACTTATATAACAAATTGTTATGATAAGCAGAGTCAATTAAACGTCTAGAAATTATAAGATTGGATTTATATGCATTTATATCAAATGAACGTGACATGCTGCCATCTAACATTCGATAATTATAAAAAATATCTTTGATATAGTATACCATTTCAGCATGTTCAAAAATTTCAACAGTGAACATACTATCTTCTCCAAGCGTAATCCTTGGCAAATCATATAGTAAATCTGTTTGAATTAATTCTTTTTTAAAAGCTTTAACCACCAAATTATTAATACGATTGTCTGAATAAAGCTCTTTTAATAAACTCTCTTTTTCTATAAAATTTTCTTCATTAAATAAAATTGGACAATCTTCAATTCTTCCATCATTCCAGATTCTTCTGAGTCTATAAATAATGACATCTGGACTTTTTGATTTTATAAGACTATTAAGTTTTTCTAATGCTTGAGTTTCAAGTGTATCATCACTATCGAGAAATACACAATACTCATTAACTGCATTATCAAGCCCTACTAGTCTGGTATGAAACAAACCTTTATTTTCTTGCCGTATTAATCGAACTCTCCCATCTTTCATAAATCTTTTTACGACATCAACTGAACCATCTTTACACCCATCATCGATAATGATTAGCTCAAAATTGGGATATGTTTGATTTAATACAGAATATATTGCCTCCGAAATATACTTTTCACAATTGTACATCGGAATTATGACACTGAATTTTGTCATCCTAAATTCACAATCCATTCAGTATACAAATATTCTTTTCAATAACGAATCTAAGACGCCACACTTATTGTCCTATTTCCCACCTTTTTCATGGCAAGGACAAAATACATGGTACATAAGATGAGGTTTGGTGTTTCTTATACCAAATCCCCAAATTCAATTATATTTTTTATTAAATCCATTATTCCATCTAAAACTTTGTATTTTAAACGAAATATTATTTAATGCATTACAATTCATATAAACATCAAAATTTTTTTATTGTTTAATTCTCAAAAACTTTTGCAATATCCATGATACGTTGATCTACAGTACTTTTTTCTGAGTGCTGAAATGAACCTATATATCAAATCAGCACTTTCAATTTTCACTTCATTATTTCATTCATATATGAATTTACTACAATTTTCCTATCAAATTTTTCTTCTACCAATTTTCTTCCTTTGAGCCCCATCTGTTTTCGCTCTTCACATGTTAAATTTAAAAATAATTCTATCTTCTCAATTAAATCATCTACACTTCTTTGCTTTACGATAAAACCATTTTCTCTATTGATGACTACTTCTCGGCAACCTGCACGATCAGTTGTAATGATAGGCCTACCACAAGCTGCACTTTCAAGCAATACATTCGATAAACCTTCTGGATAATATGAAGGATGAATTGTACAACTTGACATTGCATGGATTGTGGAAATATCCTGTACAATACCATGATATATTATAATTTTCTCATTTAAATATTCATTAAATTTATTTTGATACTCTTTCTCACATGCTCCACAAACATGAAAATTTACATTTTTATGTTTTCCTCTTATCAACCTCGCAGCCTCTATATATTCTTCAATCCCTTTTTCCTTCATTATCCTAGAAATAAAAACAAAATTGATTGATTTCTCAACTGGATATGGAAGTACTTTATAATAATCAAGATTCACTCCAGATCCAGGTAAAATGGCAAAATTGCCATTAATAATTTTTTTGCTCAATAAAAAATCTTTATTGGCCTCATTTTGAAAAAAAACTTTTTTTGCCTTAGACAACGCAATTTTATATAGAAACAATGTTATTATTTGTAATATTCCTCCATTTTCTACAGCTAATCCTAACCCTGTAATATTGACTATATATGGAATTTTTAGTATTTTGCTTGCTATACTTCCATAAATATTTGGCTTTATTGTATATGTTAATACAATATTTGGTCGAATCTCTTTGATTATCGATTTGTATTTTTGGAACAAACAGAAATCACTGATAGGATTCGTACCATGGCGTGCAAAATTTGTCTCTATACAATGCACACCCAAAGAATTGAACTCATCAAAAAATGCATCAAAAGCACATGATAAATACACTTCATTATTAAAATCAAGCAATCGTTGTATTATCTCTCTTCTTAACTTCCATGTCCAACTACTTAAATTGCTTAAAACAAGTACTCTCATAAATATTCAACAAAATTCAAAATAATTAGTGTATTTTAATTTATTCGGACAAAAAAAACAATATAAACATGATTTCATTTAAACACTTTTCTTTACTGTTGATTCAAGTGATACATCAATATATATATCACTCAATTCTTCGAAACCCTGATAAATTAATGTTCCAAATGCTTTCTGTATTATCTTACTAAACGGATATATGCAGTATATTCCTATTCCAAATATTTTACTCAGCTTAATTTTCTTTCCCATCGCCTCAGCTATCCATTGTACCATTTGAGCAGTCTGTACATAATCATGATTTTGGGGAAAGAACAATCCTGCCTTTTCTTGTGATATTATAGATCTTACATAATCACATAATGTTTCTATATAGATCATACTTCGACGATTTTCAACTTTTGGGAAAATTGAATATTTACTAACATAATTAATTAATTTTGTAAAATTTCCTTTACATCCTTTTCCATAAACCATAGGTGGTCTTAAAATAGCTACTTTAAAATCACCAGTTGATAATGTTGACAACAACTGCTCTGCTTGTAATTTAGATTTTCCATAATGCGTTTTAGGATTTGGTTCAGTTTTAGGTGTTATTACTCCAATATCCAATCCATAAACACTCATACTGCTCAAAAAAACAAATTGTTTGACACCTTCTCTTTTGGACTTCTCTGCTGTCTCTTCAGTTAAGTCACGGTTTATTTCATAGTATAGATGCCTATTCTCATCTGTTTCTTTCATATGGGCTATTCCAGCCACATAGAAGACAACATCATAACCATGAAATTTTTTTTGTCGCCACGAGCCATCAATCATGTCAATTGTTGTGACATCATACTTCTCCGGCCATTGCCGCAGATACTGTTCAAACGACGTGCCGATGTAGCTGTTGGCGCCTGTGATCAGGATTTTCTTCATTTCTGTTTATTCAGTTCGCCTGTTCCGCCTTCCACAACACCCTTTTGCATCATGACGGAGAAAATCGTCCAGAGGAAACAGCGGCAGTCAAAATTAAAACTCAGATTCCGGACGTATTCGCCGTCAAGCTTCGCTTTGACAGGAATTTCCAGTTCATCCCGACCGTTGATTTGCGCCCAGCCTGTAAGGCCAGGGCGGATGTCATTGGCGCCGTATTTGTCGCGCTCTTCAATCAGATCCGTCTGGTTCCACAAGGCGGGACGCGGCCCGATGATGCTCATCTGACCGACGAAGATGTTGAAAATCTGCGGCAGTTCGTCGAGGCTCGTCTTCCGCAGGAAGGCGCCGATCTTCGTGATGTACTGCTCCGGATTCT
>JAEEGL010917916.1_pt1 | contig 16051 bp, 14 predicted proteins | sample 9134231 | NCBI WGS metagenome assembly JAEEGL01 (sample SAMN16246548, study PRJNA631951) | gut metagenome | biome: gut microbiome; feature: rumen; material: fiber-attached | host: Bos | place: Iran: Karaj | collected 2018-10 | reverse complement strand
GGCACCGATCGCATCCCAGCATTCTTCGTTGTCGTCGCCTTCGTGGTCCTCGTGCATGAAGCTGGCGTCGAACAGGCCGAAGGTGAGGGCCATCAGCTCGCGGTCGCCCACGATCGGGGAACTCTCGGCGGCGTCGATGGAAATCGCCCAGGGAATGTCCAGCACGCCGGCCACATAGGTCAGGAATTCCTTCTGGTAGGCGTCCGAAGGGAAATTGACGCCCGGATCGAGTTCCGTGCCGAAGATGTGGTATTCGCTCCAGTGACCGAAGCCCAGCTCCAGGAACGCGATGCGCGGATCCGTGGCGTAGCGGGCGTTGAAGTCGGCGTAGAACTGCTTGGTGAACCACTGAAGCTCCGTATTGGTCCAGTCGGCGTACCAGGTCTCGCCGTCTTCATTCTCGTTGTAAGTCTCTTTGTAGTCGGGCAGCGCCTTGATGTAGGCCGGGACGGCCGTGGTGCCGGGGTTGCCGTCCACGCTGTCGTCGCCGGGATATTCGTAGCGGAAGCGTACCACCGCCTGGTGGTTGCGGGACGCGACCTCGGCGAGCCAGCCGTCGAAGCTGCTCCAGTCGTATTGGATCAGCCCGCCCTGCTTGCCGGTCACGACCCGGCAGGGGAGGCAGTAGGCGTATTCCAGCGAAATGGATTTGCCGTACGAGGCGTTGCGGTCTTCGGCGTTGTCGCTCCACAGCACGAGGCCGGTGGCGGGTTGCACGGCGTCAACCTTGCTCTTGATGTGGACGGGCCGGAAGGCGCCGTCGTCTGTAGAAGTGCAGGCAGACAGGAATATGGGAAGGGTTGCCAGAATCGTGATAATCGTTTTCATCGTTTCATCAGATTATGGTACAAAGATAGGTGTTTTTTCTAGATGGCATGGTTTTGGCTTTCGTCTGCCTGGACTTAAATCATTTACTTATGAAAACCAAAAGATTTTTAGCCGCCATTGCGCTGGCTTGCCTGTGTCTGTGTGCCTCGGCCCAGACGAAAGACCATCGGGATCCCGGTTTCCGGGGGTACGCTGCCATTACTGACCAACTCGGCGTGTTCGTCGGCGCTGACGTCTCGCTGGGCGCCATGCTTGACCGGATGAATTACCTGGGCGCCGGCGTCGGTGCGTTTGTGTACCCGGGTGATGAATGGCCGCTCTACGGAAATTTGTTCGTCGATTACAGGCACTATTTCAAGGATGCGAAGAATTCTTTTTTCCTGGGCTCGAAACTGGGCTTTTCGCACGCATTCGGATATGATGATTTGCCGCAGATGACCTACAATAACGGCATTCTGGCGGAGCCGAACCTGGGCTGGAGCTGGGGGCTGAAATCGGGCAATGCCCTGGAACTGGCAATCGGTGCCACGATGCTTGCGCCTGTGGGCGAAAGGAGGACGAACCGGAACCTGATGTGCTTGCCGAAAATCAGTTTCGGATTCAGCTTCTGACCGTTCCGCTGCTTATATTACGAATCCGTCCCCAAAGCAATGCTTTGAGAACGGATTCGTCGTTTATTTGGGTTCCGGTTTAGCGGAGGACCTCTTCGGCCCAGGCTTTGATTTCGTCCTTGGACGCGCCGTTGAGCGTCTTGCCGGCTTTCCAGTTGATGGCGGGATAGGCCGCGGCGAACACGTTGTTGGCGTTGTTCAGGTTGCTGCTGCCGGAGGTGGCGAAGAGGATGACGGTCTTGCCGGCGAAGCCGTAGGCCTCGATGAAGCTGTTGACGATCCGCGGGGCGGTGTTCCACCAGATGGGGAAGCCGATGAAGACGACGTCGTAGGCGTCAGCGTTCTCCAGGTCCTGGATGAATGCCGGGCGGGAATTCTGGTCCTGCATTTCCGCGGTGCTGCGGGACTGCCGGTTGCGGTAGTCCAGGTCGGCGTCGGTGTACTTGACTTCCGGCTTGATCTCGTAGAGGGTCGCGCCGGTCACTTCGGCCAGGTCCCGGGCCACGGCTTCGGTCTTGCCCGTGGCGGAGAAATAGGCCACGAGGGTATTCTGTTCCGGAGTGTTCTGTGCGAAGGCGGCGACCGTCAGGGTCAGAGCCAGGAGGGAAATGAGGAAGCGTTTCATTGCAATTGATTTTTCTGATTGGAGCACGAAGATGGCAAAATTTGCCCGGATTGTCAAGCCTGCGGCGGAGAAAACGACGGGTTGGAAAAGAGGCGGCGAAAGCCTATCTTTGTGTCCGATCATGATGTACTACCGCAAGAAACAAAAACGTCCCAACCCCTATAAGGAGGCGAACGAGGCCTTCCTGGAGGCGAAATCCAGGGAAGAGGGAATCGTCGCCCTCGACAACGGCGTCCTGTACAAAGTCCTGGAAGAAGGCGGCGGGACCCGGAAACCCACGCCGCGCGGCATCGTCTATGTCCATTATACCGGGCGGCTGATCGACGGGACGGTCTTCGACACCACGGAAGGCGAGGCGCTCCCGGCGCTGTTCCGGGTGAACGAGCTCATCATGGGATGGCAAATCGCCCTCACGCGGATGCACGAGGGCGATACCTGGGAAGTCTATATTCCTGCCAAATGGGGCTATGGGGCGATGAAGATGGACGACATTCCCGCCTATAGTACGCTGATCTTCACCATGACCCTGGTCAAGATCGAGCGGTAGCGTCAGAAGGCCCAGCCGAAGCTGAGGTAGGGATAGAGACTGAACTGTTTGTCGCTGAAGTCGAAGAGCGGCAGCGCGCCGGCGCGGAGCAGGAATCCTTTTTCGGTCACGAGCCGGTATCCGAGGCTGAGATAGGGGATGAGCCCACAAGACATCTGCGGTTTCGCTCCGTTGTCGGAAGTGTACCGGTCGGCGCAGACGACCGTGCCGAGGCCCATTTCGAATTTGGATGCCTTCTTGCCGACCAGGTAGTTGATTTCGAGGGGAGCGGCAAAGCGGAACATCTGGTTCCAGGTTTCGACATTGTCATCGAGGACCCGGATCGCCACGAAATTGGCTGAAGCGGCGTATCCGAACGCCAGACCGGCGCGCAGGCCGAATCCGTCGCGTGCGCCTTTCTTGATGCGGGCGTCATAGCTGAAACCGATGCCCTGGGAAGGTCCGAGCAGTTCGCCGTAGATGGCCTGGCTGCGGGCCTGATTCTGGGCGGAGACGGGGGTGCAGAACATACCTGCGAGAAGCAGGAATGCGAGAAGAACCGTGTACTTTTTCATAGTAGCATATCTGTTGAAAATGGTTGCCAGCAATTGCACGCAGGGCATTTTTTCAAAAACCGGACCAATTCCAGGGGACGAATCGCTTAATATGGGGATTGCACGATCCGGAAAAGGATTGTAGCTTTACATCGGATATGGAAGAATTCTTCAGGTCGTTGTTGCGGGTGACGGGCGAAATGAGTCCGTACCTTCTGCTGGGATTCCTGATTGCGGGCATCCTGCACGTGTTCGTGCCGCAGCGGTTCTATACCCGGTATTTGTCGAAAGAAAACAAATGGGCCGTGGTCTGGGCCGCGCTGCTGGGCGTGCCGCTGCCGCTGTGCTCCTGCGGCGTGATTCCGACGGCCATCGGCCTCCGGAACGAGAAGGCTTCCCGGGGCGCCGTCGCGTCTTTCCTGATCGCGACGCCGCAGACGGGAATAGACTCCATCCTGGCCACGTTTTCCGTCCTGGGACTGGGCTTTGCGGTCGTCCGTCCTGTGGCGGCGCTGGTGACCGGCATCTGCGGCGGCCTGCTGGTCAACCGCCTGGTGAAGGAGGACGATGCCGCGCCCGCCCCGATGGACGGCTGCCGCGTCGAGACCGGGAGCCGGATCTGGCGGGTGCTGCGGTACGCATTCTTCGAGATGATGCAGAACATTGGCGGGCGCCTCGTCATCGGCTTGCTGGTGGCGGCGCTCATCCAGGTCGCCGTGCCGGACGAATTCTTCCTGCATTTCGGCAAACAGCCGCTGCTGCAGATGCTCGTGATCCTCGTCGTTGCCGTCCCGATGTACATCTGCTCGACCGGAAGCATCCCCGTGGCGGCGGCGCTGATGATGAAAGGCCTTTCTCCGGGCGCTGCGCTTGTGATGCTGATGGCCGGCCCGGCCGTCAACCTGGCTTCGATCCTCGTCGTCCGGAAAGCGCTGGGACGGCGGTTCACCTGGATCTACCTGCTCGTCATCGTCGGTTTTTCCATCCTGTTCGGCCTGCTGGTCAATGCCGTCGGCGTCACGGTGCGGCCGACGGCCGCCGCGGATCCCTGCTGTGAGGCCGAGGCGGCCGTGCCCGGCCCGTTCAAGCTGGTTTGTACCATCGTCTTAACCCTTCTGATCATATTTGCACTCATCATGAAACTTTTCGAACGATTCTCCCACAAGGAGGTGGCCCCGGATACGACGGTCTATGCCGTCGAAGGCATGAACTGCAGCCATTGCGAGGCGGCCGTCCTGCGCGCCGTGACCGCCGTGCCCGGCGTCGAATCCGCCCAGGCCAGCGCCGCCGGCAAGACACTCACCGTCAAGGGCGCTGCCGCGGAAGAAGACATCCGCGCCGCCGTCGAACGTGCCGGCTATACGTTCAAAGGCCGGAAATAGCCCGGTGTTTCAGGGCGAAATTCTCCACGTAAACCGCGGCGCAGGCCAGGATAAAATAGGCTGCGCCCTGCACGCACAGGGCCTGCAGTTGGGGGGCGACGGCTTCCAGCGGCGCTCCGGCCGTATTCAGGTTGATGAACGCCTGGCAGCCGAAGGTGGACGGGAACAGCCAGGAGAATACCTTCCAGAAAGCCGGGAAGGCTGTCGTCGGCCAGCTGAAGCCGGTCAGGAAGACGCAGACGGGCGACATGAACAGGAACAGCAGGAAAGCCGACTCCCGTCGCGTGACCAGCGTCGTCCAGGTCATCGAGAAGAACACGCACGTCGTCACGAACAGCGCGAGCAGCAGGAGGATGTCGCCGAAACGGCCCCGCTGCGGGAATCCGAACATCGCCGGAACGATGCAGGCGACGTAGATGCCGATGATCATGAAAATCAGCCAGTACACGGCCCCGCGTCCCAGGACGACGCGTCCGACGCCGTGTCCCTTGTAGGTGTCCGGAAGGGAAGCGAAACTCCGGTTTTCTTCGCGCATCGTACCCACGGACATGCTCATCCCATAGAACATGACCTGCTGGACGATCAGCAGCAGGATGGCTGAAATCAGGAAAATGCTGTAGGAGAATGCCCGGTTGTAGGGGTTCACGTCCGCGTAGCGGACCGCTTTGACGGACGCGTCCGCCTGTGCGTCCGTCAGCCCGTCCAGGCGCATCCGCTCCACCTTGATGCCGTTGATCTCGTGCAGCATCACGAATTCGGATCCCATCAGGAGATTCTTGTAGTAGAGGAAGCTGCTCATGTCGGCATAGATGCTGAAGGTGGCCGTTTCCCGGGCGGCGAGGCGGTCGCCGAAGTCGGACGGGAAATAGATGATCCCGTTCACTTCGCGCTTCTGGAAGAGATCCTTCGCCTCTTCCATGTCCGCGCAGCGGCGGGTGATGCCGATCTCCCGCGTCGCATCCATCTCGCGGATGATCCGCCGGGAATCGGAGCAGGCGGCGTCGTCTACGACCGCGACGGGCGTATCTTCCAGGATGCCGTTCTTGTACACGAAATTGTACAGGATCGGGTACAGGAAGCCCGCGACGACGAAGATGATCATGACGCCGCCATCCTGCAGTACATTTTTCAGTTCATGGTTGAAGATGCCCAGGGCATCGCGGAACCATGCTTTCACATAACTCGTTCTCATCATTCAATTTCTCTCATAATCCAGGTTCCTGTAGGCTTTCCCGAGCCGCCGCATCACCAGCAGCGGAAGGAAACAGAATGCCAGGAGCGCCAGCACGTGGACATACCACTGCCCGAAATCGCTGCCGAAGATGCCGACCTGGACGTACAGGTCATAATAGTGCCGGAGGGGATACATCATCGTCAGGCCGCGGAGTCCCGCCGGCATCACTTCCACGGGAAGGGTGAATCCGGTGAGCGAAAGGCCCAGCACGCTGTACAGGGCGCCGATGCTCAGCGCGAAGCGGCACACGGGCACGCAGCCGATGATCAGGACCGCGACCGATTCGGAGGCGATGACGAGCAGGAAGCAGGCCAGCAGCATCTGCCCCAGATGCCCGGCCAGCGGGAAATGCATCCACTTGTACAGGACCACCTCCAGGGTCCATCCGATGAGCGTGAACAAGGCCGTGTACAGGGCCATTTTGCCGAGGACGGCAGCGTGGACGTCATCTTGCACGGAATCTAGCAGGTGCCGGCTGGTCCCGTATTTGAGTTCCGCGCCCAGCGAATAGATGAGGACGATGATCACGACCATCTGCAGCATGCCGGGAATCATCATGTTGGCCAGGTACGCGCCATAGTTCATCGTGGGGTTGCCGATCTGGTGGATATCGATGTCGACCGGTCGGAGCTGCCCCATGATTTCGCTTTCCGGGACGCCCTTCATCCGCAGGACTTCGCGCTGCACTGCGCCGGAAGTCAGGTTGGTCATCGTCAAGAGGTCCTTCCAGGCCAGGGAACCGCCCAGGAAGTACAGGCCGTTCACGTAGATGCCCACCGAGGGCTGGCGCTGGGACTGGATGTCCCGGTTGAACCCTTCCGGAATCACGCAGATGCTGGTCACCTTCCCGGCCTGCAGCGCCGCCCGGGCCGACGGATAGTCGGCGTAGCGGACGACCGTTCCCAGCTGCGTGGCGTCCAGCTGGCGGCAGAAGTTGCGGGACGTCGAGCTGCCGTCCAGGTCAACGACGGCGATGGGCAGGTCCGAAGGCACGCCGTCGCCGAGGAAGGTCAGATAGAAGACCGTGCAGAAGGCCATGACCGCCACGGAACCCAGCAGGTAGATGGGCCGCCGCGACCAGATGCCGATCTCGCGTCTGACGACTTTCGCTATCTTCTGAAATACGTTCATCGTCATTTTTCAATCAGGACGGTCATGCCGGGACGGAGTCCCTTCACTTGTTCGCAGGGAACGGCCCGCACTTCGAACGTCTTTGCGTCATAGGCGTCGGTCTCCTTGGTCGCCTTCCAGGTGGCATAGGAATCGCGCACGGCCAGGTAATCGACTTTCGCCTTCAGGCGGACGCCGTCCAGAGCGGGGACGGTCAGGGTGAGTTCATTGCCCACGTCCATCCCGTGAAGCCGGTCTTCGCGGACGTTGAAGGTGAACCAGATGTCGTCCAGGTCCGTCACGGTCATCACCGGGGCGCCTTCGCCGACCAGTTCGCCCCGTTTGGGATAGATGTCGGAGACGATGCCGTCCACCGGAGAGACCAGGTACAGCTCGTCCAGGTAGGAATTCACTTCCTGGATGGCGCCCTCCGCCTGACGGACCAGCGCGGCAGCGGCCGCCTTGTCCTCGGCCCGGGCGCCTTCCAGCGCCATGTCGTACTGGCTCTTTGCCGCGGCGGACTGCGCGACGGCTGCATGGTACTGTGCCTGGGTCTCGTCGTATTTCTGGGCCGAAACGACCTTCTGTTCATACAGGCGCTGGACCCGGTCGAGGGATTTCTTCAGGATGTCCTCCTGTACGAGGGCCTGCTGCCAGAGCTGGTAGGCGCCGGCGATCTGCTCTTTGCGGGCGCCGCTCCGGGCCTTGTCGCTCTGGGCGCTGGCGGCCGACCGGGCGGCCTGCGCCTGCGCCAGCTTGGCGCGGACCTGCGGCGAATCGATGAATGCGACGGTGTCGCCGCGATGGACGGCCTGGCCTTCCCGTGCGTAGAGTTCGGTCACGTGGCCGGGAACCATGCAGGAAATGCGGTATTCTTCTGCTTCCACTTCGCCCTGGAGCACCACGGGCCTGGGTTTGCTGACCAGATAGCCCACGAAGGCAATCAACAGGACGATGCCCACCAGGGCACTGACTCCGATGAGGAGGTTGTAATTCTTCTTTCCCATAATATGTGTTCTTTAATTTTGTTCAGGATTCATGCTTCCCTCCGCCTGACGGAGGGCGGAGGCGGCCATCTGCAGTTCGGTCCCGGCGTCCAGGCAGTCGGTGTGGGCGGAGAGCCAGGCGGTCTGGGCGCCCAGCACGGTCTCTGTCGTGATGACGCCCGCTTCGTACCCGGCCGTGGCGGTCCGGAGATTCTCTTCCGCGCTCTCGAGGTTGGCTTCCGCCATGGTCAGCTTGACCAGCGCCTCGTCGTAGGCTTTGCGCTCGCGCGCGACCTGGAGCCCGATCATTTCCCGGGCGTCCTCCAGCTGGCTGCGGTACAAGGTCGCTTCCGCCTTGGCCCTGCGGTATTTGTTCTGGACCTCCATGCCGTGGAACAGGGGGATGTTGACCATGACGCCCGCGCAGAACATGCCGCCGTTCCAGGTATTCTGGATGCCGTTGAACGCGTTGGGGTTCGAGACGAGGTAATTGGCCGTGAGGGCCACTTTCGGGAGGCCGTCGGCGCGGGTAATCTTGGCTTTGGTGTCATAGATCTGGGACGCCAGCTCCAGCCGCCGGGTCTCGGGACGGTCGGCCCAGATGTCTTCCAGGGACTTGTCCTGGCCGCGCCGGGGCAGGGGAACGATGTCCAGGTCTTCGTCGGCCAGGACGATCTCGCTTTCCAGCGGAAGTCCGATGCGCTGGCACAGCAGCATCTTCGAAAGGGTGAGTCCGTTGGTGGCCTTGGTCCGGAGCATTTCGGCTTCGTTGACCTTCACCTTGATTTGCAGGGCGTCGGATTCGGTCATCACGCCGGTGGCGACGGAGGCTGTCACGTCGGACTGCAGGGTGTGGAGGAGATCGACGTAAGCCTCTGCGAGGCGTTTCTTGCCGGCAATGGAGACGATCTGCCAGTAGGCCTGCTCCACATCGACCAGGATCTGGGCGTAGTCCTGGTCATAGCCGGCCTGGGCAAGGCGCTCGGCCGCGGCGGCCATCTTGTTGGAATACAGGATTTTGCCGCCTGTGAACAAGGGCTGCTCCACGGTGATTGCACCCGCCCAGAGGTTGTGCAGGTCCGGGTGCAGGGCCTGGTCGATGTCGGCGCCGATGGCATTCACCGGACCGGAGATGTCCGGGAACTGCAGCTGGGCGAGCGCCGAGGGATCCATCTTCTGGAGCATTCCGAGGACGGTCTGCCACATCGGGCTGGTCATATACTCCTGCGCGAGGGCGGGATTGGTCTGGATAGCCGTCATGAGTTGCGTCATGGCGCCGCCCATAGCCTGGGTCATCGCATTGGAAATCTGCTGGTTCATGGATGCGGCGGTGCCGGCGAGCCGGGCTTGCAGCACGTCCCCGGCGCCGCGGAGCAGGGATGACTGACCGTCGCTGATGAGCGCGATGTCGCGGTTGTTGTATTGGTAGGTTCCCGTCGCGCTGATGGTCGGGAAATAGTAGGCCCGGGCGATTTTCCGGTCGTAGCCGGCCATTTCGACATTCGTCCGGGCCTGTTCCAGTTTTCTGTCCGAGCGGACTGCCATATCCCGGCAGTCATCGAGGGTGAGCCGCTGCGGCTGGGCCACGGTGGAAAGGGCCGGGGTCAGCAGCGCGAGAATCAAGATAATCCGTTTCATCATTCTTACTTTTGACATTTTGTCCGTCATTTTCATTTTGTCGTATGGTCGTGCAAAGATATTGCCAATTCGCAGCTAAAATTAAAACGAAAAGGCGCGTATAATTGTCAAAAGGTCGAATCAGTGGTAATTTTGTAAATCCAATAATTAATGTATACCTTTGCCGAAAACGAGCGGATATGAACAAGACGACCAGTGCACCCCAGACCATCAGTCTCCAGCGGATCAAAGCTTTGGCCTCCGTGCTGGACGAACAGGAATTCGGCGACGATGTCATCATCGGAGAGGCCAGCGGCGAGCGCGTCGGCCATAGCGAGGCCATTCTCCGGATGCTCCAGTATCCCGTCCGTTTCGACGGTTATATCATCTTCTATCTGAAGAAAGGGCATTTCACGGTGGACGTGAACCTCAACAGTTTCGAGGTCCGGGAGCATTCCCTGATGATCAATGTCCCCGGGAATATCGTGAAGGTGTCCCGGTACAACGAGGAGCATATGAATGACCTGGACCTGATTTTCATGCTGGTTTCCAAGGAGTTCATGTCCGGAATCCGTTTCGACTTCGGGAAAGCGTTCCAGGACGGCATGAATCTGCTGCACAATCCCTGCATCAGCCTGGACGCGTCCCAGATGGCCGTGGCCGGCGATTATTTCGACCTGCTCCGGAAACTCATCGGAGCGCCGCTCACCTATAAACGGGAAATCATCTGTTCGCTCATCACCTCCTTGACCTATCTTTCCGCCGACACGTGGTCCCGCCAGATGGAGGAAGAGCGCCAGCGTCTGCAGGATCCGCGCACGACGCGCCGCAACCAGGTCTTCGAGCAGTTCCTCAAGCTGGTCTCGGAATACCATGACACCGAGCGCGGCGTGGCCTTTTACGCCGAGAAACTGTGCCTTACGCCGAAATACGTTTCCAAACTGGTGAAAGAGACCTCGGGCCGCTCCGCTCCGGACTGGATCGATTCTTTCGTGATCCTGGAGGCCAAGAACCTGCTCAAGTATTCGGACGTTCCCATCAAGGAAATCGTCTACCGGCTCCATTTCCCCAATCCTTCCGTGTTCCATAATTTCTTCAAGGCACATACCGGACTCACCCCGATGCAATACCGGAACGGATGACGGTTCCAGGGGAGTGCCTTGGAGAAATTGCAGGATGTACCTATCTTTGCGCCGTCAAAATTTTGACCATGAAAAACAGATGAAATTATTGAACAGAGTATTGCATGTTGTCGTCATCGTCTTCTCCCTGGCAATCGGTCTCGGCAGCTGCGTCAAGGATCTGAAGGACACTTCCACCGTCCCTTTTATCTATGACATCCCGACAGAGGGGCTCCCGCTGACACGCGGCTCGCGCATGGACAATCACAATGTCGGCCGATATGGTCTCTATGGGATGTCCGGAAAGAACATCTTTGCGAAAAACGTGATCTTCGAGCGGCATGAAGACGGGACCTGGAGCCAAAGCGGGAGCATCAGCATCCCTTCGGGAGCGGCCAACTTCTACGCGGTCAATGCTTCCTTTGCAAAAAAGAATGCCGGAGGCATCATGGACAAGCTGTCGATGACGCCCGCCAAGCAGACGTTCACCTATACGGTGCCGGAGCGTGCGGAGGATCAGTTCGACCTGATGTATGCTTCTTCCCTCGGCGTGGACCTGAGCGAGAGCGGCGGCGATACCGGACTCCGTTTCAAGTCGGCGCTCGCCGCCCTGAATTTCATGATCGTCAACAAGATGGAGGACGGTTACAAGGTCACGGTCGGCGGCATTTCCGTGCATAACATCATCACGTCGGGGACCTTTGCCTTCAGCGCCACGGAATCGAATTCCGGCTCCTGGACGGAGGGGACCACCCGCGGGAAGGCCGAGCGTGTGCTTGACGAGCCGTTCGAGATTACGTCCACCCGGGACTATCTGGTCCATCAGGATACCATCCTCATCGTGATGCCGCAGGCGAAAGCCACCAAGTGGAAAACAAAGGATACGGGTCCGGTTTCCATCGCGGAGGCCGAAGCCAGCGGGCAGAGCTACCTGCGGCTGCTTTGCAAGATCCAGAACGGGCAAGGCAGGTATGTGCTGGGCACGGAGGATTCCTATGGGGAGGTGTATCTTCCGGTCAATATCCCGAAGACCGTCGCGGGCGCGACCAACACCCTTGTCATCAGTTTCTCGGGTGGATATGACAGCCGCGGCGTGCCCTTGTCGTTCAGCTCCGGCTTCAATTTCGACGTAGAACCCTGGACCGACGGTACGGAAGAGCCGGTGGACATGGAATTCTAAACAAATCAGCAACTTTTGACTAAGAAATGAGGATTAATCTGTGGTCTGCGGCCCTGTCCGCATTCCTGATGCTGTCCCTGTCGGCCTGCAGTGGCGATGACCTTCCTGCGCCGGCCATGATAAAATGGTCTTTCCGCTTTTCCACGGACGCAGTCGCCGTGAAAAGCGCCCCGGAATACGATCTCAGCAGGAGCGTGGGCGTGTCGGCCTATATCTTTGAGAACGGCGCACAAGCGGGTGTGCCGGACTATATGTGGAATGGCGAGGTCGTCAGGAAGGGAGCCGGCTGGGACACGGCCGAAAGCTACGCCCAACCGGCCGCCGGCAAGTCGATCGTGTTCCAGGCGTACTATCCCTATTTCCCGCAGGACGGCGCGGGTCCGCTCCGGCTGGCTGACGCTTCTGTCTCCGGCCCTTTGACCTTCGAGTATGAGGTTCCCGCGGACGTATCCGACCAGGTGGACCTGATGACCGGCGAATCCGAGACGCTGAGCACTGATGGGGACCTTGAAGATGTGCCCGTCACCCTGCATCACAGGCTTTCGGCCATCCAGTTCGTCACCGGAGACATCGGTCTCGCCGGGACGGTCAAGAGCATCTCTCTCAAGAACATCCACGGGAAAGGTTCCTACCGTCAGGGGGATGCCGGGTGGACGCTGCTCGACCGGACCGAGGGCGTGTGCTTTACCGTTCGGCCCGAGTTCGTGGTTGACGGCGTGACGCTGGCCGCGGACCCGGACGGCAGGAAGACGGTCGCCGGTGGGGAAAATACCTTCCTGATGCTGCCGCAGGCCATTCCGGACGAGGCGAAGCTGGTGATCGAGTATGAGGCGACCGTCGATGGCGTGAACGCCGTCCATACGCTGGAGGCCGGGCTGAAAAGCCGTTCCATCCCGGAATGGCAATGGGGGAAGATCTATACCTACCAGATTTCCGTCGTATCCCTTGCCCTGGAATATGAAGCCTTCGTCAATGACTGGGAGCTGGGGGGTGAAACCGAAGTCGATATAACCATTTAAGCCATGAAGACACGGGACTATCTGATGGTGAGTGGCCTCATGCTGACGCTTGCGGCATGCTCGTTCTCGCATCTCCTGGAGATGCCGGAGCCGGTCGTGTTGCGGGTGGAGACCGGGGACGGCGCCCTGAAAACCCACGACCGGGTGGCCCTGCGCAGCGGGGATGTCGTCAAGGTTTATGAGGCCGGCGATGAGGATGGCGGCATCCTGAAAGCGGCGGCGTCCGAGACGCCGTTCCTCTGGAAAGCTGCCGGAGAGAGGAAGCAGATTTCCGGCTGGTTCCGGGGAGATGGCGGGAACGTGAAGGAGATTCCTTCGGAATGGGCGGTGGCCGGCGACCAGGACGCCGACGAGGGCGCCGGGCTGCGGCAGAGCGATTTCCTCTATGCTTCCCCGACGGGGATCACCTATACCGACCGCTTCCATGCCCGGATCAATTTCTACCACCAGACGTCCAAGGTCCTGGTCCGGATCAGGAACACGGGCGCGCTGAAGGACAACGCCGGGGCCCTGGAGGGCCTTACGGTCGGGGATGAATCCTTCCCTGTGGTGATGCGGGCGGCTTTCGAGGAGATTCCTTCGGACCGTTACGGACGCTGGACCCTTTCCCGGAGAAAGGGCAATCTGGGCTACGTGAAGCCGCACGAGACGGCTGCGGAGAATCCTGCCGCCTATCTCAAATACTATGAGGCCCTGGTCATTCCCGACGACCTTGACGGCAAGCCTTTGTTGGCCATCACCCTGCTGGGACACAAATACTATTACATCCCCAGGCAGAATCAGGCCAGGCTGACGCCGGGGCATATTTTCATCTACGACATCAGCATCAGTGTGGACAGCACCAAGCTGGTCGTCACCCCGATGGTGGGCGACAATCTGGTGTGGACCTGGGACGGCGACGGAACGGTCACGGTGGACGATGAGAGAAGTGCCGGGTTCTTCGCGCAGGGCTGGATCTGGGACCACAGCGCCGACACTTATGTCACTTCCGGCGTGATTCCGCTCGGGTTCGGGCCGGAAGCATGGAAGAAGGAAGGGGACGGAAGCGTCACGGTGGAGCCGGGAAATCCGCCGGCCGCCCCCGGTGCGGATGGCTGGAAGAAGGTCGGAGATGACGGGGAGGCGACGCAGGATGACCAGCCCGGGAGCGGAAATGGCGGCAGTGGGAGCCATTGGGAACAAGAAGGTGAAAGTGAAACAATCAATACATAAAGATAAATGAACATGAAAAATAAAATTCTTTCCTGCCTGGGCTGGGCGGTTCTTGCCCTGGCTGCGACCGGATGCGTTCAGGAGGCCCTGAATGACCAGGATGGGGGCGATGCCAAAGGCGGCAGGTCGCTGACCGTTAAAGTGATCGACGGCGGCTATCAGGGCAAGGTCGGCACACGCGCAGGCGAAAGCAACGAAGAGGAAATGGACGGAGAATCCACCGTCATGCGGACCCGTTTCCTGCCCGGGGACAAGATCGGCGTGTTTTCCATCTCTTCCGGTGGCGCCACCCATTACAAGAACCTGGAACTGGTCTATGACGGTACCGAATGGAAGAATCCGGAAGGGGAGACCTTCTTCTATTTCTCCGGCATGAAGTACTTTGCCTATTATCCTTATACCCGGGAATTTGACATGGACAAGCTGGACTGGTCGCGAGACGGCGCGGCGGGATTCTTCGCCGGCTATATCAACGACTGGATGCCGCTGGAGGACCAGTCCACGACCAAAAACTATATAGCCAGCGACCTGATGGTGGGAGACGGGGGCCTGACGGAAGACAGCGCATTTACCTTCAGCCTCGGGCATGCCATGGGCCTGATCTTCATCTCCGCGGCGGAGGAAATCAAGGGAACGGTCTATCTGTTCCCGAAACTTCCCGAGTCGGATGCGATGGAGAACCTTTCGGGAGATAGCAAGATCTACGCGTTCGAGCAGAAAGTCTATAAGGCGAGCCGCAGACAGGGTTATTACCGTTATCTCGTAAAACCCGGACAGCCCAAGTTCATTTCCGGAAAGAATCCGGACGGAAGGGTCTTCAGTTTCACGTGCGAAAGCGTGAGCGCCGGGCGCTATAAGAAATACATCATCGACGGGGGCTTCGATCCGGCCAGCTCCGAGATCGAGGATTTCACCGTACAGATCGGAGACGTGCTCTTCAACGACATGCACATCGAGCACCGGCCGGCCGACGGTTCCAAAGTCAAAGGGTCTCCGGCCGGAATCATCTCGTATCTGGCCGACCTGAACGACGAATACACGGAAGGATATGTCCACGGCCTTGTGCTTTCGGGAAAGATTACCTCCTATTCGGGTAGCTCATGGTCATATAGCCAGTATACTGAGGAAGTAGGTGATCATCCTGATCTGGCAAACTGCCCGATGGCGGAACAGGCCATGAATGACAAATCCGGACTCAGCAACAGCCTCGCAGTAGGCCGGACCAAAGGCCTCGGACCTCTGACGATAGCTCACGCCACGACGCTCCCGATCAATGTCAAGGCCACCCCCTGGTTTATTCCAAGCGCCGGACAGTGGATCAGGATCATTTGTGCCTGGGGCGGGACAATAACAAGTCCGATGAACCGTTCCGGGCGTATCGAATTCGAATACGAGAGTAAGATACAGCCTGGGGGAACGTCGATGATCGATGATATAAAATATCTTTGGACGCCTTTTTTCGCAACCAATTACAATGGAGACGACGCTCCGGCTATAAATAAGAGTTCGGCATTCAGTTCTACCGAGTATGGAATATATGGAAACTATGCATGGATGTGGTTATTCGTCATGCCGAAGAGTGGAAATGCACCCTATGCGGAAACACAAAGCAAGACTTATCAGGTAGGCAAAACCTGGCCGGCCCTCGCTTTTTGATGCCTTATTTCCCGGAGCCCCAGACTTCGTCGGAGATTTCCTTGACCAGGCGGAGCTTGGCCCACTGCTCTTCGGGCGTGATCTTGTTGCCGATGGCGCAGGAAGCGAAGCCGCACTGCGGCGAGAGCGAGAGCCGCTCGAGCGGAATGTATTTGGCGGCTTCGTTGATGCGGGCGATGATGGTCGCCTTGTCCTCCAGCTCGGGCCGTTTGGTGGTGATCAGGCCCAGCACCACGTGCTTGTCGGGGCTGACCTTGGCCAGGGGCCTGAAACTGCCGGAGCGCTCGTCGTCATACTCCAGATAAAGCACGTCAACGTTTTCCCGTGCGAACACCCAGTCGGCCACGGTGTCGTAGGCGCCGCTGTTGAACCAGGCGGAGTTGTAATTGC
>JAEEGL014532728.1_pt1 | contig 16052 bp, 17 predicted proteins | sample 9134231 | NCBI WGS metagenome assembly JAEEGL01 (sample SAMN16246548, study PRJNA631951) | gut metagenome | biome: gut microbiome; feature: rumen; material: fiber-attached | host: Bos | place: Iran: Karaj | collected 2018-10 | reverse complement strand
TCTTCCTGGGTATATGTTTTATGCTTTATAGTTTTTCTCATATTTGTTCCTCCTTCATTTTATAAATACAAAAAAACACATTAGTTTTCAATATCTAATGTGTCCTTTTATTTTATTGTCCGAAATAATCAAACAGATTCCTCTAAGCCGCTTTCTTTTTCTCTTTCTCTATTGTTTTTGTTAATTTTTTAATAAGTTTGATATTTTTCTTATCATAACAAACACTATTACTACACTTCAAAAAATCTAGTGCTCCTGATTTATCTTCATTTTTCATAAGCTCTTCATAGAAACTTAAATAATATGTAGATAAATCATAAGGTGTCATAATATTATATTCTTTAACAAAATTCATTAGCTCATTATATTCAGGACATTCTAACCTTTTATTAGCTAGAGTTTCTAGCTTATTTAAATCAGGTAAGAATTTTTCATATTCACCAAATGATACACTCATTAAATATAGGATATATGAAGCTTCTTTATACATTTTTTTCTTTTCAAAAACATTAGCTAAGAATGTATATTGGTTAATTAAAGCATCCTTTGTATAACAGAATTTAAAAGTCTTAAATATCATTTTTTCAAGTTCATCAAACAAATCCAAATTCTTTAACGCAAACATCTTTCTTTGAATTAATAAAATGTTTGATGGAGACATTTTAATGGCTCTATCAAGCGCTTTTAGAGATTCATCATACATTCCTCTTTGAAAGTATGCTTCACCTAATATACCATATAAAGTAACATAATCATACTTTAGATAGTCCCCTATTTTACTATCATTATCATCTGTGTATAATACTAATTCAGTGTAATTAGTAAATAAGGTTTTATTGTTTTTAATTGAATCATTAATATCATTAATGTTTTCTTCTTCTAATTGCTTTAAATCATTAATAACAACATTGAATTCTCTTCTAATTAATAAATTAAATTCATTTTCTAAATACTGATTAAATTTTTCAACTTCATTCATAATTACACCTCCTTACCTATACAATAACACATTTACAAAAAAAATGCTACTTTGCGTAGCAAGGTAACATTTTATTCTTTTATGAATTTATCCATTAAATTATAACCTGGATCAATAATTACTCTAGTTGTTTTAGCTTCTCTTTCACTTAAGTTATCAACTCCATTATAAATCTTTTTTGAATCATAAATCATAAATGGAATTAAATCATTTGTATGAGTTCTAACAGCTAGAGGTGTAGCATGATCTGGAGTAACTAATACTTTAAAGTCTTCTTTAGTACTCTTTAAATAATCTACTACAGGTCCTATTACTAATTCATCAATCATTTCTATTGATTTAATCTTATTACTCATTTCACCTCTATGTCCACATTCATCTGGAGCTTCCATATGAATATAAACAAAATCACTACCATTTTTAAAGGCATTAATAGCAGCTTCTGCTTTACCCTTAAAGTTAGTATCAATATAACCTGTAGCACCATCTACATTAACTACATTCATATTAGAGAACTTACCAATACCTTTTAGTAAATCTACAGCACTAATCATAGTAGCTTTAAGATTATATTTTTTATTAAAATCATCTAATTTAGCTCTTTTACCTTCACCCCAGAACCAGCAAGAATTGGCTTTATTTAAGCCTTTCTTAGCACGTTCAATATTAAGTGGGTGATTATTTAATAATTCAAATGATTTTTTCATATAATCATATAGCTTCTTATTTTCTGGAGTATAATTTCTTACAGGCTTACCTGTAATATCATGAGGTGGAGTAATTCTACCAATATTAAGTGTACCATTATTCCATATTAAACAATGTCTATAGCTTACACCACTATATAAAGTGAATTCATCATTATCCATATATTGTTTTAAATAATCTATTAGAATCTTCGCATCACTTGTAGAAATATCACCAGCACAATAATCAATTATTGTTTTATCATCATAATTAGCTTCTTCACTAACAGTAACTAAATTACATCTTAAACTTACATCAGTATCTTTCATATCTATACCAATAGACCCTGCCTCTAATGGGCTACGTCCTGTATAACATTTTTTAGGATCATAACCTAAAATAGAAAGGTTTGCTACATCACTACCTGGTTTCATACCATCTTCTACTGATTTTATTAAACCAACATAGCTAGTTTTAGACATACTAGCTATGTTTTTTTTATAAGCTACTTCTAGTGGAGTCTTATTATTTAATTCTTTAATTTCATAATCAGCCATTCCATCTAATAAAAATACTACATACTTCATAATTACACCTCTACCTTAGCTAAAAAGCATGTTTCATTATTAACAATACCTTTTATATCATAACCATATTCTTTCTTTTTTACAAATATATTGATAATTTCTCCTAGCTTAGCTTCCTTAACATAAGTTATGGAAAAAGATTTAATTTGTTTATCTAACTCTAATACATTTTCAATATATATGGCATATTTTATGTTATTGACATGACCATTATGGTCAAGATCCATAAATTTAGGAATAAATGTATGGGCCTCTAAGTTCGTAACATCAAAGTCTTCTAGCTTTTCTATTTCTAAATTATTCTCTTCTTCATGGTATTCACCATAAAAATCAATGTCACGAGGAATATAGATATGACGAGTCTTATAATTTGCGATAATCCAACGGCTAGTAGCTTTAACACAAACTTCATTATTATAATCTATTCTATAATCCCTAAAAAAGTCTATTTTACCCTTTTTTCTAGGCCAAGTACATGCATCAATTGTAGAATACATAGGAATATCTTTAACTATTTCAAATTTAGTTGAAACAATCATCCATATTAAATCTTTTTTAATAAAATCATCAAAACCTAAACCTAGTTGTGTGGCATGATCTCCAGCTAAGTCTTGTAATATATCTAATACTGTAGGTATTGATAAAGTATCATTAGGTCTAAAATCGGAAGGCCTAAGTTTATATTTTGTCTTATAAAATAACTCCATATTTTGATACCTCCAGTTAAATATTTTACCATATTATTTATTTTTTATATACATAATAATTATTAATTATTGTATAATTATTATAGGTGATTAATATGAAGCTAGAAATTGCGGTAATCCTTATAATGGGATTTGTCATGATTTATTTGATTTTAATACAGATTTTTTCAATTCTATTTAGAATTACTGGTCTAACAAACCAAAAAGCGAAATTTCAAGCCATATCGCTTCTTACATGCTGTGGTTTTACCACAGTTGAATCAGAAGTTATATCAAGCGATAAAGCAAGGCGTAAGATTGCGATAGTCGCAATGGTTACGGGTTATGCTTTTAGTGTAATAATTGTATCATTAGTTTTTAACTTATTGATTAACTTAAATCAAAATCAAACATCATCTACATTTAAAGTCATATTAATAGCTTCAGCAATCTTTGTTGGTTTAATCATCTTCTTCCAATTACCATTTGTTAAAAAGATGTTAGAAAGTATAATTGCTAAATTAGCTTTAAGAGTAATGAGAAGAAATAATTATGAAAATACTATTACTATTTTAGATGCTTATGGCAAGGATGCCATATGTGAAATATTAATTAATAATCTACCTGACATTCTAGAAGATTCACCATTATATGAAGCTCATTTAAGAGATACATACAAAATAAATATTTTAATGTTAAAACGTAGAAATAAAATAATTGAAATATCTAAAGATACTATACTTCAACATAGAGATATAATAGTAGTATTTGGAGTGTATCAAGGTATTAAAGATTTATTCTCTATTAAAGTATCTAGTCAAGCTTTAGTAGATCCAATTGAAGCACAAAAAGAAAATGTTATTGATTTAATTGATAATTATGGAACTGATGCCATGGCAGAAATATTAATTAGGACAGTTCCAGAAATACTTTTAGATAAGCCATTATTTGAATCAGGATTAAAAACAAAACATAATATAAATGTCTTAATTGTTAAAAGAGGAGATAATCCAATACTTGTAACTAAAGATACAGTTATACAAGAGATGGATACACTAGTTGTATTTGGACCATATCAAAAAATTAAAGAAGTATTTATGTAATAAAAGAGACTCGAAAGTCTCTTTTATTCTTTAATTATTTTATCCACCATTCAGGAGTTATTCTTCTTCATTTTTTTCATAATATTCTTTTGCTTCTTTAAATTCTTGTCTATTTAGGTATTCTAAAACCTTATTATAAGATTCAATATATTTGCCAAATCCATTATCTATCTCTCTTTTATATCCTATTTCAGCATGTTTAAGTAGTTGATATGAGACCATTAAATCAGTATTCATATCTCCACCTATAAACATCTCTCTACCTACAGCAAAGCATAAACTTGGATAATTATCTAATTCTTCGACATATAAAACATCCCTATCACTTTCAATTGTTCCACCAATTATAAACTTTATAGCTCTATCATAATAGTAAATTGCTAATTCCTTATCAGGCTTAACCCACTTATCTCTACTATAAATATCTCCTAATTTGTAATTAGCTTCAATATCACCTTTATTTGCAGCAATAGTAAAATATGCTATAGCCAAATCAACATTTACCTCAATATCTCTACCATATAAGTAACAATATCCTAAATTAGAAATTGCTTTTGGCTCACCCATAGATGCTGCTAATCTATAGTATTCTACAGATTGATAATATGTTTCATCAACATATAATTTTGCACCTTTATTTAATAGATAATTTCTATCATTATCTCTTATTGCTATAAAATCTGTATTACTTAATTCAACTTTCTTTTTCTTAGCCATATGTATACCTCCTATTTCTTTAAACCTTCATATGTGTCTAATATTATTTCTTTTAATAATTCTTTATTATCTACTTCACTAACTAAATACATTGATTTAGCTCCATCATATGGAATAGATAATTCCATGTTGTATTTAGAATTATTATCGACTACTTTAACAAGTAGTCTATCATCATATATACCACCAAACAATACACCTTTATAATATAACAAGAATTCTCCCATCATTCTTTTAAAAGTTATATCTAATTGGTTAGTTTGTTCTAAAATGTAATCTAAATAATCTTTTGAACTTGGCATAACTATACCTCTTTTCTTTTGTTATTAGAAAAATCTATATTTATATTATACACAAAAAAATACCCCATTAATATCTCTACAAATGGGGTTTATTATTATTTTTTATATTTTTTTCTTATCTTTAATATTTCTGAATCTAAATAATCTTCTAAGTTCCCTGTATTCTTTTCTCTAACTTCTATTATATTAAATCCTTTTGATTTGTAGAAAGCTATCTTTTTCTTTTCTGTAGCCATATATTTTTCATCATCTTCTAATCCAAAATATTCAAGGTAAATATTTATTTCAGTATTACCATTATTAATAATTAGATAATAATCAGGATAATATTCTTCACCATTATCTTCGTTAATTACTTTCTTTTCATATACATGGATTATTCTTTTTTCATAAAGATAATCATCTATCATTTTTTCTGATTTAGATCTAACATAATGGCCATCTTTACATCTAAAGTTCATAGGATATACTCTTCTATAATCAAGTATTTCATCTTTAGCTGTGTTTTCTTCATGTATAATATTGCCATCTTCAGTTTTTACTTCAGGAGCAATTTCATCAGATTGTGGTTTTTTATTTTTGCTTAAGAAATCTTCTTTCCTCTTAAGTAGATCAATAGCATCATTTTTAGCTTTTTCAGCATATTCTTTTAATGAATATGTATTAACTAGGCAATCACCTAAAGCTAATAGTTTTATACATGCAGTTCTTGCATAATCCATATTCTTAAGTTTAAAAATATTATACTTTAGATTATTGTAATAATCTTTAGTATCATCTAATGAATTAGTTGATCCTTCTAATTCACTAGCAATCTTTTGTTTTTGTTTGAAACAAGATATACATAAGTCGAATTTGGCTTCTTTACCACAAATAATACACTTTTTATCGTTATTATTTTTTACTTCTACCCACTTACCTTCATCGTTTTTCACGATTAAGCCTTCTGTTTTTTTCTTGTTACAATCAAAGCAAAGATTGTATTTTTCCGTTGGTTTTCCACAACATTCACAAACTTTTCCCATAAATATCGCTCCTTATAATAAAAGATACATTTATATTATAACATAATACATTATTATGACAAAAGAAAATGAGATTTCCAATCTCACTTTACTTCTTTTTTCCTTAATATTGCAGTCCCATCGTTGAAAATTGTTCCTTCATAATTATTCTTTTGATAAGTATAATCTTTCACCGGTTCAGTCTTATGATAACCTATAAAATAGTCACCAATCTCCATTCCTTTAATTTCTTTATCCCCAGGAAGCTCAATTTCTTGATCCCCAAATTTTATTTTATATCCATTTTCAAAGCTATAATCATCTTGAATTAGTTCAATACTATCTCCTTCCCCTTCGGGGTCCACAACCGAGACAACGATATCTTTCTTATTATTTATATTAGTTTGTATTAGGTATTTTTCTGGATAAGTACTATTAATCTCTTCAATAGCATTTAACTGTGCAATGGCGTCTCTTTCTTGCTTTATACAGCTTGATTTGCAACTTCCTTTCGCCTCATAAAGAAAATAACGTTTCCCTCTTCGTGCAATGAAGTCAGGACATGATTCACTTGCGGAGTATAAGGCATGCCTTTTAATGGACATTTTTTTAAAATTTTGAAGATGATGCAAATGATTTACCCCATTGAATAATTTTGCTACAACATTACACATTATAACCCCAATTCTTCCCATAATAAATGCTTTTTGAGTTTGCTCTATTTTTTTTAATATGTCTTCGTTTATTGTCAAATTGGATTTGCTCGGCTGTGATAAATCAAAATAATACTCTACACAAGCAATATCATATTTTAACCTTTCAGCCAAATGGGCAATTTCCTTGTTCTCTCTATTTGCATAGATACTCCCCCATATTAACAAATCCTTATTAACATAAAAAATAATAACACCGCTAGCACGTTTATGCACTCCATGCGTATATTTGATTGCCGGACTCTTTCCTCTTGGTTTCCGATAATAATTAACATTTATCTTATACTCATTCATATATTTTTCACCTTTTTTTATTCTAACTTCTTACTTTATAATGTTATTTCTATCTTATCAATAGATAGAGGTATTGATCTGAAATCAGTCCAAGAATTAATATCTAAAATAGAATTAATATGCTTGTCAAGTTTTATAATCATTTCATTATCCTTTCTTTTTTCTTTAATAAATTTTCTAAAATCCGAAAAATCAAGAATCGCTTGGTTATTGAATAGATCCAACCTTACATATTTTAGGATAGTTGATTGTTGTATATAACTTCTAGATTCTCCTGTTGAAATAAACCTTTTCGAGCATTCAATCGTATCAACCAATGACAATAGAAGCAAAAGCTTATTACTCAAAGTTACTCGTTTAGCCGAATTAAAAAGTAAATCATTTAATTCATACCTTTTATATACTTCGTCTGTCTCAAAACTATCAGATTTATAAACGTTATGTGATGCAGTGGTAAAACAAGCTATCTTTTGTTGTAGCATGATAGCTATACTAGGTTTTAACGCATGTTTTAGATCTCTTTCGACACCTTTGCAATACTTCTTAAATGCAATGCATCCACCAATTATTCCATGATCGTTTTTTTCATGCTCGTCTTTCGTTTTGTTTAATTGTTCTTTTCTATAATTAAAATAATTAACAATTTCTTGATATGTATATGTGAAATATGCTTTAGCACTGTGCAATTTTGAAAAATTGTTTAATCTATGAAACTCCTCATCATAAATGCTATAGTCATCCGTCAATAAACTATATGAATTAGTAAGATTTTGTATTGTCAAATTTTCATCCATCAATTCTTTCCTAAAATATCCATAATCATGAGTTATGGCTGTTTGTAGCCATATTTGATTGTTAAATAAACTCCCAATATCACCATCATCCAACTTCAAGTTAAAAGATTTTTGAATAGACACGCCCAATAACCATGTGATTATTATATGTTTCGATCTTCCTTTGTTTAAAACTATATTGGTTGAGTCATCTATAAGGACACTTCTAATAAAATCAATGCATAGATTTTCATCGTCTATAAAATCATCAAATGGCACATTTTTTAAAATATCATAAGATACTTTGTTTAGTCCCAAACATAATCCGTCAATGTTTAAATATGTGTTTTTCAACAGTTCATATAATGTATTCATTTTTTATCCCCCTAAAAATCTCCACTACCATTATATCATAAAAGAATAAACAAAAAAATCGCCAATTTCGGCGATTTTAATTTGTTTATTCAATAAATTCTCTTGCTTTTTCTTTAGCTGTAACCTCGTTATAGAAATTAACAATAACACTTGTTAGTATTGCTACTACAACAATTCCATAAATACCAAGAACAACAGTAATGATTCTTCCGATTCTTGTTATTGCTACACTATCTCCAAAGCCTATTGTAGTTACTACAGTAAAGCTATACCATAATGCATCACCAAAATCATCAATATTAGGTTCTAAATGTGGTAATATCATTGAGAATGCAATCATAAATGCAAATAGACAAACTAAAATATCTATTGTATGTGTTTTAACTAAAATATTAAGTAATAGCTTTACTTTTTCTAGTTTTAATGTTGGGAAAAGAATCTTTTTTACTGATATAAACAAAAATGCTAATGCAATTATAATATTACAATATATTGCTTCTTCTTCAACTATTTCTGATAAAGTGGCAATTGCCAAACCAACCAATACAATTCCAAGAAGAATATTAGTTGTAGCACCCAATTTGCCTTCTTTTTTTCTTATTTGCATAAACTGATTAACGGCTAAAGCTATTAAAACAATTGCATTTATTATAAAAAACAATACATAGTGTTCTGAGCTAGCATTAATTGCTAAAATCAGTGCAATAATATACATCGCCCCAACAGTTACAATCCTTATTCTATCATGCTTATCATCCTTAACTATAAATAATAAAGCTTGAAATAATATTTGTGATATAAGAGATAAAACTAAAGATAATATTGCCCCACTTTCATTATCTGCCATAATATTAGTTATTAGTGCTGAAACTAACCCCATAGTCACAAGAGCTAATAATAAATTTAAAACAAGAAATACATTATCTTTTGTATTATTAACTTCATTTTTCTTTGCCATAAAAACATCTCCTTTTAGAAAAACTTCATTTCTATTATATCACTACATATTTGTTTTCTAAAAGGAGTTTTTATTTTATTTATAAAGAAAAAAAGAAAGAATTTCTTCTTTCCTCTTATTCTATAAATTCTCTTGCTTTTTCTTTTGCTGTAACTTCGTTATAGAAATTAACAATAACACTTGTTAATATTGCTACTACTACTATTCCATAAATGCCTAGAACAACAGTTAATAGTCTACCTATTGGACTTACAGCCGCAAAGTCACCAAAACCAATTGTAGTTATAACTGTAAAGCAATACCACATAGCATCCCAGAATGTAGCTATAGATCCACCTGCTTTATCTTCAACTCCAGGTAAAATGAATGAGAATGCAATCATAAAGGCAAATAAACATACAATTACATCTATAGCATGAGTTTTAATCAAAATATTAAGTAATAACTTTATTTTTTCTAACTTTAATGTAGGGAATAATACTTTCTTCAAAGATACAAATAAGAATAATGCTATAGCTATTATTTTAATTGATTCATTCTCCTTTGGATAGTCATATAAAATACTACCCGCAAGTCCTAAAAGTACGATACCTACAAGTATATTTGTGATCTTTCCTTTCTTTGTTTCTTCGGCAGTCACAAGTAAAAATTGGTTTAAAGCCATACCAACAAGTATAAGCATTGTTGAAATATAAAATAAGGAGAAATGCTCTTTGGATGCAAATCCAACAAGCATTGCAGCTACATATATAACTCCAACAACAATTGCCCTTATTTTATCTTTTTTGGTATCTTTAACCAAGAATAATAATACTTGAAATAACACTAATGAGAAAATAGTTAAGCCCATAAATAGCGCTGCTTTACTACCATCAAATGAATCAGGCATTAATGCACTAGCTAGTGCAGCGGCTAAACCCATAGTCACAACAGCTAAAACTAAATTCAATACTAAATAAATACTATCTTTAGATAATTTTGTTTTATCCTTTTTCTTTACACTTTTTGCTTTTTCAGCCATAAAAACATCTCCTTTATAAAAATTACATTTTTATTATAGCACAAAAATAAACCCACATGTTAAATGTGGGTGTTATTATTAATATGGAATTGCAGATTTATAAATAACATTATTAATATATGGTGTTCCATCATAGAACAATGATTCCCATTGTGCTTTAGTGCCTTCGTAATAAATCATAACACCGCTAGGTAAATTACCAAATGAAGTGCTGTATAATTGAAAAACGGTTATTGGAACATATATTTCAGTAACTCTTCTAGCAGCTTCGGAAGTAAAGGCATAACTGCCAATTGCCATTCCTTTTCCTCCGTATGTCCTTGGAATATATATTTTTTTATCTGAATGAAGATAATTTACTCTCCAAACAAATGAATAAGTATCACTACCAGTTGTTGTAATATAAAGTGATTGCTTAACTTTGCCATATAATTTCATATCTTTTTTTATAGGAGTATAACGGTCAAATGCCGTATTACATGATTCATCAGTGTACCAATCAACACAATAGTAGAAATGATCATCAGATTCATAACCATACTGTTCAACTGTATGTTTGTCAATAACTTCAACTTCTTTTACTTTCTTATTTCCAATATAGTATTCTACGCTCCATTTTTCTCTTAAATTATCAGGCCTATCATAAAGATAGAAAACTACTTTTTTTGAATTGATAGAAAAAGATAAATTATATTTATCCTCTTTAATATCTGAAGGAATAACTGATTCAAAACTAAACTTATCTGCTAGTTCAGCATTTATAGTTAAAGAATTAGTATAACTTGTAGTATAAGTAACATTTGTGCTCTCTTTAGTTAATGTAACATTTTTAATGCTATACTTTTTACTTTCTAGTGCATTGTTTTTGATTTTGAAATACAATGATAAATCATAATTTCCCGCATAACCTATGCTGCAATAACCTCTATCAAAAGTTACTGTATCATCATCTATAGAAAATGGATTATCGTCATCATAATACACTTCTATCTTATCTGAATCGTCTTTAGTTACATCTGAATCTTCTTTTTTTGTTCCACAACCGCATAACAATAATAATGTAGTTATGATGGCAAATATGCCTTTTTTCATATAAACCAACTCCTATGTCTCATTATATCATAATAAAAAATTTTTATATTTAGCGATTACTCTTCATCGTCATCATCTATTTCTATATCTTCATTTATATCATCATCTATCAAATCGCAAATGCCATCTTCATCTAGGCTATCAATGAATTTTATCCTTTCATCAACAAACTTATCAACAGATAGTACAATTCTTTTTATTTCTTCTCTGCTTAATAATTTTTGAGGATTATTTTTAGTTATATATTTATATCCGTCATTACCTATGTCATAAACTATAGTTAATTCTTTAGGTAAAAAATTAACACAATCATTATATACTTTTTTTACATTTTCTCTATCGCATAATAATAAGAATATATTGCTTACATCTTTAGGATATATCCAACATTTACTGTATGGCCCTCCATGTAAAAAGCAAGCAACTCCACCAGATACATCAAGAGTATCATACCAAATAGCAACCTTATTAAGTTCTTCTAATTCTAAAACAAATACTCCTGGAATCATATAAAAATCTTCAATATTATCAACTTTTATGAAACCATAACAATCTCCACAAGAATACCTATCTAATAAATCATCAATTCCTCTTTCTAACATTTCCTTTGTTGTAGAATCATCATTTCTATATTTGAAATAATCTCTAATGCTTCTTGAATAATTAATAGTAGCACAAATATATTCCCAGCTTAATTTTTTGTCATCAACTGTAACGTCTCCTCCAAATATAATGCTTTTAAATGTTTGCCCTTTGTTATACTTATTAACCCAGTGTTGTAACTTTGAAACAGCTCTTGTCAGTAATTCTATTGGGTTGTTTTCTCCTTTTACGCATGAATCCCTATTATTAATTTTTCTTCCAAAGAAATCAATTTCACACTCATATGGAATAATACCAACTTCATGAAATTTTTCAAAACCATAATAATATCTGCTTTTTACATGGTCAAGTGCAGCATCATACATATTATCAAAATATCTAAGAATATCGCCTTTTTTTGAATATCTAATTATTCTTCCAAAAACTCCATCTTTAGATAAATACTTCTTATTAAAATATAATGCATCAACAATCATTGTGATTTTACTATTGAAACATTCAGTATAAGGTGTCAGCCTTTTAAATTGTTCTATTGTGACTTCATTTAATTCTATTTCAAGATATTTTATTTTTTCAATAGTTCTATCAGATAATTCATAGTTCACATTATTAATAATATATGTTTTTTTCAATCTATATCACCTTCTATAATTATAACATATTAGGCAATAAATAACAAAAAGTCACTAGGCCTCTACTAGTGACTTTTTAAAAAGGAAAAAAATTAAAGAAAACAAGAAAAGAAAAGAAACAAAAGCAAACTATTAACTTTTCTTGATAAATGCATAATAATCTGATTACATCATTTTCTTTGCCATTGCATAATAGAAATTAGTTTTAGAAACATCTTCTTCTTTAGTCCAACATACAACATCATCGCCATATCCTGTTGTTTTAAGATACACTGCTCCTAAATCAATTAGATTAACTATGAAGGCAAAGTAATTATTTAATTCTGGATCTAAGTTTTCTAGAATTAAATCTAAGTTATTATCATCGAAATATTTATCAAGCATTTTTCTTTCATCTATTTTTGCTTTTTTATCATCTGATGCATGAATATATTCAAATACTGTATCATCTTTGATTTTATAGTTGTTTTTGCCGTTTCTAATAGCTTTATCTTCATATGATTTTGCAGCTATATCGAATAATTCTAAGCTATCTAAAGTAATTGCATCTTTTATACTCACTCTATCACTAAATAGCTTACTAACAACATCAACTTGACCACGTTTTACTAGTTCATCATAATTAAGACCTATATAATCGTTTGTTATAACGAAACAATTATGATTAATTTTGCCATTTTCTATAAAAGGAAAAATATCATTAGTATAATTTACTTTAAGCATATTAAGATAATTTTTGCATTTCTTAATTAATTCGTCGTTTTCTGTCTTATCTAACAATTCTTTATTATATTTATTAATAGACTCAAATACTGCCTTATCATTTTCAGACATGACATTATCTTTTAATAAATAATCTAATGATATATTAAATACCTTACATAAACTATCTATTTGCCCTAAATCAGGCATTCCACCATCTGATTCCCATTTTGATACAGCCTTATCTGTAACACCTATTTTATCCGCAAGGGATGCTTGTGTTAATCCATTAATCTTTCTAAGTGTTGTTATTTTTTCTGAAAATTTCATATTCATTCCTCCTTGTTCACTTTTATTCTACAATTCATAGACTTTTTTTGCAACCTACTCTACGCATAGTTTATATTTTGACAATAATAAAAACCATTATTTCAACTACACGCAAAGTGGATATAGCAAAAATAATGGCTTAAAATGAGGATTATTTAATTTTTGTTTTGCGATTAATATATAAATTTATTTAACTATTAATTATTATTTAATCCAAATATTCTTGTTAAGAATCGTTCTTTATATTTAGATTCTATTTTATCAATTTCCTTTTTAGAAGTTTTTGTTGGAAGAATTTGAAGAATAATGTATTTAAACTTTTTAAAATATTCTTCTTTATTGTCATTAAATAGTTTTATTAATTCTTCATTTTTTCCATGATATGTACTTGCGTAATCACTCCATCTACCCCAAATACCATCATTACCAGATGCACTACCTACATAAAGTTTTCCTGTATTTCCATCTATAATCATATAAATTCCTTTTACTGATGATAGAGCCTTGTAATAATCAGGATAATGATTATCTATTACTTCTTTTAATTCATCAAAAGATAATTCAACTGAATCATAATCTAAAAATTGCTTTACTGTTCTATGAGTTTCCTTACCCCATATTTCATCAATTATAAAATCAGGCCCCATAAATTTATTACTATAAAAACTAAATCCAGTATTTCTTCTTAGTATTAGTCTTCCAGCATATTCGTCTAACTTTATATTCACTTTTTTAACTTCAAAAATGTCTGGCGATTCAGTAGAATATAACTTAGCAGCAAACATATATCTAGAATTATATTTATTTATTCCAGCAAGAAAAATATAAATTGTATTATCGTTTTTAGGTTTTCCTTTATTTATCTCAATTTTGCCTTTAAATAGACCATTGCAATCCATATAATCTAAAGCTACTTCAGAACCATACCAAAAAATATAATAGTCATCTATTCCTTCTAATTTCAATAATTGATCTAAATTCATTTATATCACTCCTAAAATTATTTTTTTAATAAGTTTAATAATTTATCTACATCTTTTTTTTCATCTAATATATGCATACGTTTATGACAATTAGGACAAAGCGCAACTGTATTAGTTGTACTATCTAATCCACCTCTAGATAACCATATTACATGATGGGCCTCTAAATATGGTTTTCCTTCGTTATCTAAAAATGGTGCAGGATTATTACACAATTGGCAAATGCCTTTAGCTCTTCTTTTTGTTTCATCAACAACTTCTTTACTTCTTTCATATACATTTGAAATCCTGGGCTTTTTATTTCCAAAACCAGAGCATTCGCCTGCTTTTTCTACTTTTTCCTCTATTTTTACATCATCATTTTTATTCGGCTTCCAATTATTGTATTTTTCACCTTGAACAATCCAAACAAACGAATGTGCATCAATTAATCTAGGAGTTGCATCCATCTCTAAATTATCTTCCATAATTAAACGAATTTCTTTTATTATTTCAATAAACCCTTTGTAGTTTTCCCAACTACACATATTTGAAACATAATACTTTATCCCTAGCATTTTAAATGCAGTTTCAAAACGCCCTGGGCAAATTGGTAAGAATCTCGTGTCATCTTTTATAAAGAATAAACATGCCATTAAATCATATTTCTTTCCAAACACTTCAGTCGCATTTTCAAATGCGTCTTTTTCGCTACATTTTGGATTCTTATAAATGTCATATAAGATACGTTCAGCATTAGGATTATACTTTTTATTATTTGGATTTAATATATTTTCAAAATGTATTTTTTTGATTAGCATTTACGAGATTACCACATTTTTTTAAAGCATTTATAACACATTCTCCTATTTCGCCTTTTCCTATATTTGATTCTTTCCATTTATCTAGTTTTAATTCTTTTCGTGCTTCTACTGATGCGATTGATTTAAAATCTTCTTCTCTACCTAAAAAGCAATTATTATCCCTAAAACTAATTGGACCATATTTTTTATCTTTACTATTAACAAAAACTTTAAATCTAGCTAAAGCAAGAATTAGCTTATTATGATCATTAATATAACTCATACTATCATCTCCATATAATATTATAACATATAAAAAAAGCATTACTATATAATCAACCGCCAGTTGGCTTTGTTGAATTATATTACGTAATGCTTACCTTTGTTTTTAAAATATCATTATTAAGATTTAGATGATAAATTTTCACCTATTCTTCATTTGGATAATAACCATAATCACTAATTCTATATGTCACTATTCTTCCTTGTGTTGTTAGAGAGTCTAAAAGTCTATTTGGCTCATAATAATTCTTATATTTTGCATATTCTTCAAACAAAATTTGAATGGCTTTTCTTAACTTCCTTTTGATTTCATTCTCATCACCATTCTCATATAGGCTATACGCAAAAATAACCATAGATTTTTCCAAGAAATTAGTTACCTGTATTTTATCTAGCAATGGAAAAAAATAACTGAAATCACTTTGTGCAAGTGAATGGCCAAACACG
>JAEEGL014388606.1_pt1 | contig 16052 bp, 18 predicted proteins | sample 9134231 | NCBI WGS metagenome assembly JAEEGL01 (sample SAMN16246548, study PRJNA631951) | gut metagenome | biome: gut microbiome; feature: rumen; material: fiber-attached | host: Bos | place: Iran: Karaj | collected 2018-10 | reverse complement strand
TTTTTATTATCTACATTTATTTCTATAATTTGTGCCATATTATTCTCCCTTATTTATATTAGAAGCTACTTCTAATAAATTATTATATTTAAATATTTCATCATTGTTTTGTCCTTTAATGCCATAGAACTTTAAGTTAAATTTATTAGCTAATTCATAGTCACTATAACTATCTCCTACATAAAACGAATTATTTAAATCAATATCAAAGTCTTTTAAACTATTATCAATCATTCCTGTTTTTGGTTTTTTACAATCACAGTTATCTAAGTCATTATGAGGACAATAATATATTTTTAGAATATTTATTCCATTATCATTTAATATCTTTATTAATTTATTACTATAATCTTCATATTGTTCGTAAGTTATTATTTTATCTGCAATAAGATTTTGATTAGTAAGTATAATCATTTCATATCCTAGATCTCTTATTATTTTTAATCCTTCAATATTATTTTCTAATAATATAGGTTCTTTTACGTATCTCCAATCTTCATCAGGATATTCTTTACTAATAGTTCCATCTCGATCTAAAAAAACTATCTTTTTCATATACTAACCTCTTTTATATTATTATTCCATCTCCATCATAAAGTAATAATAAATTATCTTTATTAACATTCTTAATTAAATCTTCTTTTCTATTGGTATGAGGAACTATTTCTTTATCAATAATACCTAATCCCGTAAAATCAGTCATATTAACAAAGTTATCTTCATATATTTTATTAAGTTCAATTGTACTACCAAGTATTTGACTACCTGCGCTTGAACCAATATATATTTTACCCTTATCTATAAAATCTTTTATAACTTCACCAAAGTTATATTTTCTTATCATATCCAATAGATAAATAGTATTACCACCCATCATATAAATAATATCAAAGTGATCGATATTTATATTATTACCTATTTTATATTCTGTAATATTTTCTTCACTAATACCTAAATCTAGTATTGTTTTATATTCTTCATAAACCCAAGATTTATCATTATCTTTTTCACCATCAATAGCGGTTGTTATATATAAAACTTTTTTATTCTTTAGTTCATCTTTTGAAACAATTTCATAAAACCTATTTTTAAAATCTTCATTTCTTATTCCACAAGACGTTAATACAATATTATTCATAAATTACCTCTATTAATTAATATTATTTATTACATCATCTATTGATTTAAATAAAATACTTTTTATACCAAATTCATTACCTGCGATAATGTTTTTATTCATATCATCAAAGTATACTGTTTCCTCTTTATTTAAATTATATCTACTAACTAATAATTCAAATATTCTTTTATTTGGTTTTAAGATATTCTCTTGATATGAATAAACTCCACCATTAAAGATACCATCAATATCAATAATAGTTTTTAAATAATCAAATGATTCTTTATTAATATTAGATAGTAAGTATAAATTATAACCCTTATCTTTTAAACTTTTTATATAATCATAGTTATTCTTTAAAAGTGGTAATGTTATAGGTAAATTATCTTTGCTTATAACTTTTTTAATTTTTTCATAGTCAACATCATTCTTAAAAGAATCAAAGTAACTATCATAATCTATAGTTCCAGCTAAATACTCTTTAAAAACTGTACCATGAATTTTACTTAGTATACAATTTATATCTTCACCTAATACTTTACTTAAATTATCATCACTATCATCTAGGATAATACCACCTATATCAAATATTATATTTTTTATCATAATACCTCCTAGACTATTATATTTTGATTAATATAATACCTAGTATAACTATTATTGCTGCAATTACTTTTTTTAACATTGAATCTTTTTCTTTTTGTACAAAGTATGCTACAAAGACATTTAAAATAGTTGTTATAGCAGCTATTGGAGCAATAGTTGTTACACTACCAAATTGATATGATCTAATCATTTCAATAATCATAATACCCCAAGAAATAACTATTACAAAAATTGCTTTTTTATTACCAGTTTTATATTCTTCAATAACATCACTTACTTTAACCTTATTAAATAAGAATACAAGAATAGATGGTACTAATAAAGTTATTGCCACATATAATGGTAAATTAAACTGATCTGAAATACCAACATCTATTGATATTGCAATTGAAAAAGCTATATTACATAAAATACTTAGTAAAACATATTTATTAAATTCAAATTTACCTTTTTTATATAAAACAAAGATATTACCTACAATTATTAGTAATGCACCTATTATTTTTTTAATTACAATAGGTTCTTTAAATATAATAATTCCCCATGTAATTATAAAAACAGTTGATAATTGACTTAACATACTATGAGTAGATACCTCAAGACCTTTTCTTGTGGTTGTATTTATTCTGTCATTTATTGCATAAAAAACACAAGCTACTAATAAAAAGATATATGGTCTTATATCCGTAGGAAATTGTATTTTAAAAAGCGGAATAAATAATAAAGTAATAAGTCCACCTAAATGTTGTAATAATACTGTTAATGCCCCATCATTCTTACTACTCTTAGTAGCTATTTTATATGATTGAGTAAAAACAACATATAATATTAAATAAATAATTATATTAAACCACCATGTATTAATCATAAATTCACCTCTATCTAAGTATCATTTCTGCACAATCCCATTCTTCATCATAGAATTTATATGCATTCTTTTCAATATCAACTATTTCAAAACCAACCTTCTGATAACAATGTAATGCTCCATCATTATTTGTGAATACTCCTAAGTTTATTTCCTTAGCATTTAACTTTTCTTTTGCATATTTAATAGCTAAATTAATAAGAATTTTTCCATAGCCTTTACCTCTTATACTATTATCAACGATTATAAAACCCATTCTAACTATATCTTCATTTTTATTTGGATTTCTTAGTATTAAATGACCAATTATCTTACCATCATCTTCTAATGTTAAAGGATAAAAATTATTATCTTCACTACTTTTTAAATAATTATCATTTATTTCTTTTTCTGTTATAGGATAACTTTGATAACGATCAGCACTCCATAGTCTAAATTCTCTTTCATTTTTTATCCATTTTAGTATTTCCTTGGCATCATTATCTTTATATGTTCTAAGATTCATACTATCACCTCAAAATTAATTATTATTATATCATAATTATTAAACTATGTTTATCAAAATAAAACTTTCTAATTTATAGAAAGTATCTATTTTTTTATTCCATTATTTTTATCTAAATTTTCATATATAGTTGGTAGATATTCTTTCTTAGTTTCAAAAGGTACAAAAAATTTAACACGAACTTTACCTTCATCATCAATATAAATATCTTTAATTAATTTATTCTTTTTCTTAATTGTTATTCCTCTATCCATATCATATTTATGATTTAAATAATCTTCTAGTGAAATAACAATAGGTTTTTCAGTTTCAGTTCCTTTTAAAATAATAGTTACAAAATCCTTTTCACAAGCTTCCTCTAAAGATATTTCTTCTTCCCTAAAATATGATATCTGTCTATAAGAATTTTCTTTATTAATTTTTCTTTTATTAAAATAATATCTTACTAAATTACCTTCATCTAAGTAAGGGATAACAGGATCTTCACTAGATTCTTTACCATATTTTGCAAGATATATTTTATCTAGTAATGAATTTAAAGTATCAAACTTAGCATCAACGATTTTTTTATTATAAAATATAGATCCTTTGGTTGGTCTTACTAAACTAGTTCTAAATAATAAATAATCTCCAAATGATAAATATGGCATTACAGCTTTCTCTATCTCAGAAAAGTCACCACTTATTACATATTTAAGAATGGGCTTAGGCCCAATCATTTCCATTAATTTTCTTACAAGATAAGTATCATTATTATAAACTGTTGCATAAGCATCTTCAAAATATTCAGAAGAAAGAAGCTCAGCAGTTGACTCTGTTAATACATTAAAAATTAATCCTGTCTGACATAAGTGAATAAATTCATGAGCTACTGTATCATTATATTGTTGATCATCAGAAATAACATCCGTAGTTACATTAATAATACTAGATCCAAAAAAAGGAAAATAAATACCAATATAGTCTTCATTGTGAGGAAGAACATTTATTGAAATATTATTGAATTTAAAACTATATTCATATTTAGCAAGATTAGAACAATTTACATAAGGCATTATATCTTGAAAAAAATCTCTATTTGCCAAATATAATTGATCTTCTCTTTCAAGATTTTCTGAACTCATTATTCTTTCTATTAATTCATCTGCTGTATAAGTTTTATTAACTCCTGTAACATAAGAAATAGCAGGATATGGACCTAAATCTTTATATGCATATGGATTAGATACCACTATTAAAGAATTAGCTAAGAATACTAGTAGTAAAGCATTTAATAAACCTTTACAAGTACAACGTATAATTCTTTGACCAATAGTAAACTTCTTTTCAAATTTTTCTACATTATCTGATAACCCTTTACGACTCAATAGATTATTTATAATCTTTTTATCTTTCTTTTTAGGTATTCCACTAGATTCCCCATTATTAAGAAATAACATGGTATAGTTTTCTTTACCATCTAAAAAATAATGTTTAAAACCTGTATTATTATCAAGAAATACTTTATATTGACCTTCCATAGGTAGTTCACTCTTATTACTTGATAGAATAAAAGCTTTAAATATAGAAAAAGTTTGGTTAGTAATAGGCTCTATTCTTCCATTAGAAAAGAAAGTATTACCCATTACATTTTTTCTATCAATATTGATATATGTTCTTTTATCTATTTCATCAATAATAATAGTTTCCATAAACTCTCTCCTATTATAAATATATCATAAAAAAAAGACTATTTTAAGTCTCTTTTCATTGTATTTCCGTCAAATTATGTATTATTTTATATTTACTTTCACTAACTGTATTTAGTCTATCCATTAATAGTACATCAAGTCCCTTTTCTTTACCAACATCAAGAAGGGATTCTGTATCATCAATAAACAAAGCTTCCCCTGGTTTTATATTATAATCACTAATTAAGTAATCAAAGAATTTACCATCTCTTTTTAAAGCTTGATAAACAGAAGAAATATATACTTTATCAAAGTAATCATATAAATTATTATCTTTTAGATATGGTATAACACAAGGCCAATTATCTGTTAACATTAGAAGAATATATTTCTCTTTAAGTTTGGATAACTCATTATGGATATTATTACATAAAGTATATTTACTGTTGTTATATGTTCTATCATAAGCTATTTCTTTAGCTATTTCTTTATTATAATTAGGATAATCAACATTAGATAAAATACCATCATAGAATCTTATAAACATATCATATTCTTCTTCTTGGGTTATTAGTTTCTCTGATAACAGATAACAATATTTTTGATACATTTCATTATATTTATTCATATCTAATTTATTAACATCTATTAATTCTTTAAACTTAGGTGTCATATGCCAATCTCCTGTAGTTGGTGTTACTATGACATTACCAAAGTCTAAGATTATATATTTATATTTCATTTTTCTTTCTCCTTTTCATAAACTTAAAACTATTAATATTATTTATACCATACATCATTAATAGTATAAAGATTGGAATATTCGTATATAAGTATCTAGCTCTTACTTCAAATAATAGTTCAAAAAGAGTTATTCCAATAAAAGTTAATATCATTATTAAATATAGATAATCTATTTTATGTTTTTTAAAGACCATAACTATGGTATTAATAAAGATAAATAATAATAAATTAATCCATATAAATTGTAGAATTGTTCCATAGTAACCAAAATAATTACCATAGTATACATTCTTTATAAAAGAGGAAACTAAGGTCACATCAGGGTAGATAACAGCAAAGAAATTACCCTCTTCTCCCCAAGCAAATGTTCCATCATTATAAGCATTTAATAGTTTCCTAGATAATAATTCAAAATAACCTTTAAAACCATATTCCTTTATTCTTTCTTTAAAGACTCTAAGATTCTCTTTCTTTCTTATTTCATAAGTTTCTTGTCTAATAGAAAAGTCTGCATCATAGAAACTCCAATCCCCATTTCTTTCTTTATTAGTTCCCATCATTAAATAATGAGTATACCCTAGTCTTTTTTCTTTATCTAAGATAAAACCCTGTTTTTTATATATAAAATTTAAAGATAAGATAACAGCAATCAAACTAATTATTGATATACATAGTATACGGATAAGTTTCTCAAGTTTTATTAAATTAAACTTTTTAATATTTTTAATATTTTTTATTAATTCTATTATTACTATGGCTATTACAATTATTACTGTTTGAGGTTTAATTAGATAACCAAAATAAGTTAATAATACTATTAAAGGATATTTTATATATAAACTTAGTTTACTGTTTAAATATAAAAACAATATTAGTATAGGGATAAATAATCCAAAGGAATCTGTATAGCTAATCATATTCCAAGGTGATAAGACAAGTAGAATAACGGATACTAAGTAACCAAAGAATGCAATCTTTTTACTAAATAACTCTTTCCCTATCTTATATACTAAGTAACTAGATACACTAGATATAATAGAGTTTACTAAAACCATACTCATTAAATTATATTGGTTAACAAATAAACCTATAAAACTATTAATTTTTAATATTAAAGTAACAATTAAAGTATATAAAACATTATTAGGATGAACTGAATAATATAATAAATATACTCTGTTATTTCCATAAACATCAGATCCTGTTGCAAGGATTCTTGCATCATTACTAACTACTCCACTATCCCAGGCTGTTTCAAAGAATGCATTATAGAATAAAAATATTTGAACAAAGAATAAAATAAAGACCATTATCTTTACATACTTATCATAATTATATTCTTTTTTATTTTTCTTTTTATATTTCTTTTCAAAAAGAATAATTAGTAAACCAATTATTATTAAAATACCATTACTAATTAAAAATATTTTTTGGGATGCATAAAAAGTATTTCTTCCAAAAAAGATTAATAAGATAAAAATCCATGAAAAAAGAATAAATGAAAAGATATTAATAAACTTATCAATTATTTTCTCTAATTTCATAGTTATCTCCTTAATAAAATAATTATATCATAAAAAAAGGACTTATTTTTTAAGTCCATATTTCATTCCTAAAGCTAACAGTATACTACCTACAGAATTACCAGCTATCATTACAAGTACATAAAGTACTGTTTTCCATGTCCACATATTAGCAATACTAAAATAGAACATATTAGCTACACAGTGTTCAAAACTTGCTAAGATAAATACTGTTATACCCATAAATATACCCATGTATTTACCAAAGTCTGTTAACTTCTTAAATAGATCAACAGCTAAATACATTATAATTCCACAGAATATTGCAAGTATAAAAATACTTAGTAAATTATCATTTAGTTTAACTGTACTAATAGTTTCTGCAGTAGCTCTTAGTTTATCACCTACTCTTGATAAATAAACTAAATAACCACAACCAACTGTTCCTATTAAGTTACCAATTAATGTAAATAATAGTTCAATTAAGTATTTAGGTTTATTATCAACTACATAACCTATTTTACCAGTATAAAGATTAAAACCATTAGTACATATAGCAAATAACCCTATACTAAATAGAAAAGCACCTAGCATCTTATTATCAAGTGATAAGTAGATAATACCTCCAATACTAATCATTACACCAGCAAGTATTGCTCTTACTAAAATCTTTAAATTGTCTTTCATTTTCATCTCCTATATTAATCTTATCATAAAGATATAAAAATAAAATATTGTTGACAATAATTTTTATATAATACCTTTTTTAGGAATAGATATACTGTTATAAATATCAGTAAAGTCAGAATAATTATTAAGTGTTTTACCAGATAATAAAACAATATCTTGAAATTTCTCATAGTCATCATATATTAATGATAAGAAATAGTATACTTTATCATAATCTTTTTTAAATGAATCATTAGCAACAAAGTATTCAAAAGAATCATCTAAAAAGAAAGACATAAACCCATTTTCAAGAACATCATACTTTTTATATATTTTTATATATAAATCAAGGATATTCTTATAATAGTCTGGTACATGTGGTGACTCTATTATTTCTTTATACTTATATACTAAGACATGTTCTAAAGAATATGATGATACATACTTCCTTTTTCTTTTAACTGCTTTAGAATAAAATTTAGAATAAAAAGAAAGTCTCATTACATAGTCTTTAAAAGATGAGAAGTAATCATGAGTTAACATAGAATCATGCATACAAGAAAAAGCAACTGTAACATAGTCTAAAAACTCTAACAATTCATTCTCTTTGATTTTTAAAATATCAATAAATATTTCTTGAAAGATAGAATCATCTTTATATAGTTTTTCATCAAGATCTATTCTTTTATCAAGATTTATATCTATATCTTGTAAGAAGTTTAATCTATTACTAAATATCTCATAGATTTCATTATAATCTTTTTCACTAATATTAAATTTTTTCATCATATGTTGTTTTGCTTCTTCATATAAACTCATAATAATCTCTCTAAAGTTATTTTATCATAAAAAAAGACTTTTTAAGTCCTTTTTTACCATAGTCCTACACGTTCTTCTTTAGGAATAAACATTTTATCCCCTTCTTTAATATCATATACTTCATAGAATTTATCCATTGATGATAATACTCCATTTACTCTTATGATATTAGGAGAATGTGGATCTTCTAATATTTGGTTTTCAATACCTTCTTTAGTTGATTTAGTAGCCCATAGGTCTGCATATGATTCAAAGAAATTCTTAAAATCTTCTCTTGTTGCACCTTTCTTTTCCATAATCGTAATAATTGATTTCATTCCTGCTAGGTCTGCAATATTTTCACCAACTGTTTGATGACCATCTACTTTGAATCCTTCAACTTCATATTTTGAAAAATAGTCTTCAATCTTCTTTTCAAGTTTTTCATAATTAGCACGATCTTCAACTGTCCACCAGTCATTATACTTTCCATTTTCATCAAACTTAGATCCCTGATTATCAAAAGCATGACTAATTTCATGAGCTATTACTGTTCCAAAGTATGCAAGCTTTTTATAATAATCAGTTTCATTTTCATATAAACCTTTATATCCAGCTGAGAAGTTAATTGAATTATCTTGTGGTTGATAAGATGCATTAACATCTAAAGTATTTAATTTTTCAGTTTCAGCTTTCTTATGAAATTCTTCACTACTTTTCTTAAATGCATATCTATTAGATTCAATTATATATTTAAATAAGGTTCCACCTTTGGCTTTGGGAATAGGAACATAGTAATCTTTATCATTATTTGTTTCCTGATATCCAATATTAACTTTCATTTTATCTAGTTTAGAAATAGCTCTTGTTTTAGTTTCATCTGATAACCAGTCTGAACTATTAATTACATCTTTATAATTATTTCTTATTTCTTCTACTAAGTCTGCTACTATCTTTTTATCTTCTTCACTAAAGTATTTCTTTTCATATCTTTTTTGTACTTCATCACCAATAAAGGCTGCTTTTATACCTAGTTCATTTTGTTCACGGAATTCTTTTAAAGTTATTTTAGTACCACCTAGTTCATTACTAATATCTATTAAAAATTGTTCATTCTCTTCACTTGTAAATTGTAAGAACTTAGTAACTAAATTAATTCTTAATAATTCTTTTATAAGGTCTAAGTTATCAATAGTATAGAATTCATCAATAGCTTTATAATGACCTATATCAGTCATAATATAATATTCTTCACTTCCTATACCACGATTCTCTAAGTATCTTTTAATAGGAAGATTCTTTAATTCACTAGATAGTTGGTCTATTGTATATTTTTTCCATAAGTCACCAATTTCACTTATTTCATTTTCTTTTATTGATTTTTCATAAACTTTTTTTGCAAAATCAACATACTTATTATATACATCATTTTGTTTAGTTCGATCATAGCCAAGAATAGTCATTACCTTATCAAATAGTTTTTTACCTATTTCTCTTGATCTTGCATATTCATCTTCTACAAATACTTTAAAGTCACCAATTTCATCAAAGGCAAATACATTCTTATCTTTATCATCTAAGTCAGGTAGAGTTTCTCCCACAATAAAAACATTAACACCTAAATCTTCATCAAATTTTAATACTATCTTATTAATGTCTTCCATGGTTTTAGCATTATCTATCATATTAAAATATGGTTTTAACTCATCATATCCTCTAGTATTTCTTCCTTCATAGTCATGCATTAATTCTATTAAGTTATCTATATCTTCATTCTTATACTCAGGATCTAATAATATTTCACTCATTAATTCTTTAGTTCTATCTTCTATGGTTTTAGATACATCATACCAATGTGACCAATCACTACTATCACTATGGATAGCTGCTTTACTAATAGTGTCATAGTTTACATAGTTATAGAAATCATCTTTAATACTAGGTCTACTATTACCTTCTTGTTTATTATCTTTATTACCTAAAGAGAAATATAGACCAACGCCTATTAAGATAATACCTAATATCAGTAATACTAAACTTATCTTTTTCTTTTTATTCTTTCCTTCTTCCATATATACTCCTTTATTATCTATATTAAATATAATTTAAAAAGAAAACAATGTAAACTGTTTACATTGCTTTGTCTTTGCTTTTACACTTATTTTACATTATAATGTTTACCTTCATAGATAAACCACTTACATTCAAATTCAAATGTATAACTTTTATCCTTGGTTTTTAGAATGTATACTGTTGTGTTATCTTCACAGGTACCTTCTGATATATCAGTTATCATAGTACTATTTAACATATTATATATTCTATTAATATCATCTTTAGAAGAAGTAGTTTCTCTATTATCTCCACCTACTGTATATTTAACTGTTTCAATAGATACAATATCATCTAAAACTAAATCTTTATATAAATCTAGTTCCATTACTTTCTTTTCTATAGTCTTCTCTTCTTTATTACATCCTGTTATAAATAATAAAGTAATAACAAATATACATAATAATAATTTTTTCATAATTCACCTATTTCTTATTTTTCTTCTTTTTATTTTTTCCAATTACGCGAATTATAAATATTTCTTTAATTCTTCTTCAAATTCAGTTTTATATGCATTTAGTTTTTCTTCTGTTTTAGCTTCAAAACGCATAGTAATATTAGGGCCTGTGTTAGATGCACGAACTAGGGCAAAACCATCATCAAATTTAACTTTAACACCATCTATATTAATGAATCTATAACCCTTTGTTTCACAGTAATCTTTTATTTTACTTACTATTTCAAATTTAGTTTCATCTGTTACTTTAACTTTAATTTCTGGGGTTGAATAATATTTAGAAAGGTTTTCTAAGTAACTACTTAATGGTTTATCACTATTAGAAATCATTTCTATTAATCTCATACCTACATATATACCATCATCATAACCTGGCCATTTATCTCTAAAGTATACATGACCTGATAGTTCACCTGATAATGGATAATTACCACGAGCTGATTCTGCTCTTGTATAAGAGTTACCTGTTCTATATTCTACTGGTTTAACTCCTAGTTTAATAAGTTCATCTTCAAGAGTTTTAGAACATTTAACATCAAATAAACATTCTTTTTTATCTACTTTGTCATATAAATAATCCCACATGACAGCAAGGAATTTATCAATTTCAATGAAGGTTCCCTTTTCATCTACAAAACCAACACGGTCTGCATCTCCATCATAACCAACGCCAACATCGGCTCCTAGTTCAACAACTTTTTGTTTTAGAATAGTAAGATTTTCTTCAACACAAGGATCTGGATGATGGTTAGGGAAATTACCATCTGAGATATCAAATAATGGAATAGAATCTATCTTATCTTCAAGTCGTTTAAAGATATCACCTGCAATAACACTACCTGTTCCATTACCACAGTCATAGATAGCTTTTATCTTTCTACCAAAGTTTAGTTTACTAACAACTAAGTCAACATATGGTCCTCTTATATCAACGTCAGTAATACTACCTACTCCATTTTCATAATCTTGTTCACGGATTAAATCATATATTTCCATAACAGATGGACCATAAGCATTATGAATACCATTATATGAAAACTTAAAGCCATTATATTCTTTTGGATTATGACTTGCAGTAATCATCATACTAGAGTTACAACCTGTATAGTTGGCTGCAAAATAACACATTGGTGTGGTTGCTAATCCTATTCTTAATACTTTAATACCAGTATCTACAAGTCCTTTTACTAAACTTTTTTCAAGTGCTTCACTAGATAATCTATTATCATAAGCAACTACTGTACTAGGTATATTTTGTCTTACTAACTTCGTACCAAAAGCACGTCCAATGTGATAAGCTAGTTCATCACTTAGTTCTTCTCCATAAACCCCTCTAATATCATATTCTCTAAAAATATTTTTCAATAGTTCCATATTATCCTCACTAATTTAATCTTAACATAATAAAAAAAAAGAATCATTAAATTTGATTCTTTTTTTCACTTATTTTATTACTTTTTTATGATAACATTTAGTATTACATTGTGGACATCTCATATATCTACTTCTTCCCATATGAGGTGCAAAAAATACTGTCCAATATTCTGGTACATATTTGTGTCCACAGTTTTTGCATTCATAGTAACCAGCTACTTGTTCAATTTTAAGAGCATAAAATATTGCAATTAGGAAAACAATAACGCTACCAACTATGATTATTACTCTTAAATATGTTTCCATTTCAACATAGCTTGCTACTAGTAAACCTCCAAGTAGAACGATACAAGCAAGAATACCAATTATCCACTCAAGATTAAGTAATCTTTTATCAGCTTCTTCTTTTTGTCTTGCCATTTCCATTAAGTTTTCTTCTAATTTCTTTTCATTATTTTTCATATTAACTACCTCCCCACTAAATAGATCATTAATAGTAATATTTAATATTTCACAAAGTTCTGGAATAGTACCTACATCAGGCATACATACTCCATTTTCCCATTTAGATATTGCACGATCTGTTATATTTAATTTCTCTGCAAGTTCACTCTGAGTAATACCTATTTCTTTTCTTTTTTCACTAATAAATTTTCCTATTTTAATTTGATCCATTAGTTTCCCTCCTTTCATGACTTAATTTTATAATAATTTTATATAAAATAACACGAACTAGTGGTTGAGTTATAATTTATATAATTATTATAACAAAAAAAGTGGATATAAATCCACTTATAAGTTTCTTATTACACCATATAATAAAGTAATTATTATTAGTATAATCCATATGATATTAGGTATTCTCTTTAATATTTTATCTTTTTTATCATAAATGTATAAGTAATCTAAGTATATAAAATATACTAAGATAAATGGCATATATATAAATACTAAGGGATTACTTATAAAAGCTTCATGAAAATCTAATCTAAATAAAGCAAATAATAAATGAGTTATACCACATCCTGGACATTTATAACCTGTTATTTCATGAAAAACACATGGTATATATATACCAGTATATTTATTAAAGAAATAGTACCCAATTAATATTATTAATAATATTACATCACGAATAATTACTTTTATTAATCTTTTCTTCATTATTGATTAGAAAACTTATTTAAATCTGATTGTAATAGACAGTAATTAACTATACCTAGTCCAAAGATCATTAATAATAAATATAATGTTCCATTATCAGATATTGGCATACCATATTTTTGACCTGCAACATACATTCTTTCTCCAGCTTGATAGAACCATATAAATCCATATATACCACAAGTTACTAATGTTAATAAGAATACTGTTCCTCCTGATTGATTAGATTTCTCATCATTACAAACACGATTAACATCATCAACCATATTAATAAACCATATAATACCATATATACCACAAGTAACTATAGATAATATAATACAAGTAGCTATATTTCTATTTTGTACTACAGGACGAGCAGCAGATTGATAATTAGTTTGTTTTCCTCCTACTGGTGTACCACATAAAGGACATACATTAGCTCCTTCTGGTAATTGATTTCCACAATTTGAACAAAATTTCATAATAATACTCCTTCCAAATAAATTATATCAAATATTAGCTTAATTAATATAATTATTTAAAGTATTTTTATCGTTATCTGTAAAGATGATATTAATGCTGTCATCCTCAGTATACATAGATCCATAATCAAACTCTAATATTTCTTTATCATCTACATAAACTTGAAATAAATAAGAGTACCCTGGTAAGTTAGTAAAATATGGGTAGTTAACTTTCTTTAATAGAGTTAATATTTCAATAATAGTTTGTTTATCTGTTATATCTTTTATCACTTCATAATTACCTTTATTAAATGTTGTTGCATAAGTATGTTCACTATCAATAAAGTTAGTTAACTTAGATATTCTAATACTTGTTACTTTTTCATAGTTTTGATTAATAACTTTTCTAAATCTATTAGTTTTATTAACTAAACAGAATTCATAGATATTATTTTCATTAATTACATTATTTTTAACAATTGTATATGACTTATATTTAGTATCTTTTTCACATAATATAACATCATAGAATGGTGTATCATAGATTACTTCTTCTCCACCATAATAATATGTATATGTTCTAAACATTGGAGCTACATTATTATTTTTAACATTAATATAATCAGTGAATATTAAAATACCAATTGATCCAAGAAAGATAATTAATACAAGTAATAATCTTTTACCTATTTTAATATTTCTAGTTAATTTAGATATACCAATAATAAATAGTACTATTCCAAAAACAGAATAAATTGATCCCCAAGAGCTTTCACTAGGGAAAATCATAATAGCTGACATTGCTATAAATAATCCAAAGATAACTAGTAATAGTCCTACAACATTACTATATTTATTAACTCTTTTATTAGAATAATCAATGGTATTAACAATATTTTCTTCAAACTTTTCTTGATAATCTTTTTTATCTATGGTCTCTCCACTTAATAATTCATTAATAGTTATCCCTAGTTCATTACATAATGGTTTAAATAATGATAAATCTGGCATATTTCTACCATTTTCCCAGTTACCTACTGTTCTATCAGATACACCAAGTTTTTCTGCAAGTTCACTTTGTGTTATCTTTTTTTCTTTTCTTATTTTTTGTATGAATTTACCAATCTTTTCTTGATTCATAATTTCTCCTTTCATACCCATAATATAAAAATATTTATAAAATTAACAGGAAACATATCAAGGGTTAACTTTATAAATACTATTTTTAATTATATATTACTTAGTTCACTAGCAAAGTCATTTTTTTTAGGTTCTCTAAGATTAATGATATTGGCATTTGGATACTCTTTACTTATTCTTTCCATAGCTTTATTATCACTTCCACTAGCACTATAAAGAATAAAGGTTAATTCTTTATTAGTTAAATCTAATTTTGATAATACTGTATTAATAGGAGTAGATATTCTACTATTCCATATTGGTGTACCTATAATAATATGATTATAACTACTTATATCACTGTTAAAGTCTAATAGTTTTGATTTATAATTAATACTTGCTAGAAAACCACCTTTCATAATACTTCCAAACTTACTTTTAGGAAATTCTTTTTTTAATAGTACTTTTCTTATATCTATTCCTTTATTCATTAAGTAATTTGCTACACTATCTCCATTACCACTTAAACTATAATATATGAATAATTTATTCATAGTTAACCTCCTTTAACATTCTCTTCATTCTTTCTAGATCATCTAAATTATCTATTTCGCCACATAATTCATTCTTTATATCTAAAGGATATACATTTTTATTCTTTAATTCATTTAAGGCATTTTCTGCATAACACTTACATACACCATTATCAATGTATTTAATAATATTATTTAACCACAAGTTCCAATTCTTTTTATTAAACTTATATAATGGTTGACAAGAAAGTGCACTATCAAAGAATTCTATTCCAATTTTATCTACTTTATTATTCTTTATAACAGCTTTAAAGTCTTTCTCTGGTAGTGGTAATGTACTACTA
>JAEEGL013794150.1_pt1 | contig 16052 bp, 12 predicted proteins | sample 9134231 | NCBI WGS metagenome assembly JAEEGL01 (sample SAMN16246548, study PRJNA631951) | gut metagenome | biome: gut microbiome; feature: rumen; material: fiber-attached | host: Bos | place: Iran: Karaj | collected 2018-10 | reverse complement strand
GATCGTCTGACTTTAGGAATTTAAACAGAGGCTTAACATGAAGAAAAATCTGTATGTCATAAGTGGTGCTACCGGCATGACCGGCAGCGAACTTTCTCACCAACTGCTGAAAGAAGAAAACATCGTTGTCGGTTTCGACAATTTCTTTGCAAGTTCCATCGACACGGTGAAAGACCTTGTCGGTCGCGAAGATTATATCTTCTTTGAATATGACATCAACAACGCAGAACACATGGCTGTTGTTGCGGACAAGGTCAAGAGCCTCAAAGGTTCGTATTCGGGTCGCTTGATTTTTATCAACTGCGCTGCGGTGGTGCATACTAAGCATTTCTACGAAGTGGAACACACGTTCCAGACAAACGTCGTCTCGATGAAGACGTTCCTCGAAATGGCTATCGCTCTTGGTGCCGATACTTACATCAACTGCTCCACTTCCGAAGTTTATTCCATGCAGTCTTGGAATGCGAACGGCGGTGTCCGCGAATCGGACTTTTTGCTCATGGCGACGGCAGAACATAGCCAGCGCACGAGCTATGCGGTCGGCAAGCTCCTCACGGAATTCTTCATGAAGGACGCTGTGGATAAGGGCAAAATCAAGGGCTGCTCCATCCGCTTTGCAAATGTCTATAGCAAGCACGAACGCTTTGCGGACCACATCATTCCGCACATCATCAACAACCTCCTCGAAAAGCCGGTGGTCACGTTGCTCGAAAATTCCAAGGTCAACAAGCGCACGTTCCTCCACAATATCGACAGCTGCCGTGCCGTGATGGAATTGATCGAATCGCCCGAAGCTCTCGATGGAACCGTTTATAACGTCGCTACCGAAGAAGAAATTTCGATTGTCGATCTCGTAAAGCTTATCGCGAAGAAGATGGGCATCGAAAATGTGGAAATTAAGTTTGAAGGCTTCCGCAAATCCGACCCGGAACGCCGCTTGCTCAACACCGACAAAATCCGCACACGTACGCATTGGAAGCCGGTGGTTTCGCTGGAAGAAGGCCTTGAAATGTGCGTCAAGAGTATCGAAAAATGAAGTACTTGATTGTTACTGTGGCAGGGACCGCCACCCGCTTCAACAGGGATACGGACAAAGAAACCCTGAAATGCCTTTATTACAAGGACTCGCCGAAGTTTGCGCTTTTGCCCCAGCTCCTTAAGAATTGCGGCGAATACGACAAGTACATCATCGTGGGCGGTTACCTCTATTCTGCTCTCGAAGAATACGTGAAACAAAATCTTCAAGCTTATGGTGACAAAATTGAGCTTGTCTATAACGAACACTTCAAGGATTACGGCTCGGGTTACAGCCTTTACAAGGGCATCGAGGCCGTGAAGGAACCCGGCGACGTGACGTTCGTGGAAGGCGACCTCTTCTTCTTGAAGGAAAATTTTGACGAAGTTTATAACAGCCCGAAAAACGTGCTGACCATCAATCGCGAGCCGATTTATTCGAACAAGGCTGTGGCGCTCTACGTTTCTGTCGATGGTCGCCCGCATTACCTGTACGACACGAACCATTCCTCGCTCACAATACCGGAGCCCTTCTTGGCGGTGTTCAATTCGGCCCAAATTTGGAAATTCGCTTCTGCGGAAATGTTGCACGATGCTGTTGCTTCTTTGTCTGAAAAGCAGCTGCAGGGGACGAACCTCGAAATTGTGCAGGCTTACTTTAACAAGCTTTCTCGCGAAGAATACGATGTCGTCTTGTTCAACGCTTGGTATAACTGCAATACGGTTGCGGATTACAACATTGTCCGCACTCTCATGGAGTAAATATGGAACTTGTCAATAAAAAAATCGCTCTGCTCAAGTCTAAAGTCAAGAACAACGAACCGATAACGGTGATGATTATCGGGCTTGGCAGTGTTGGAACGTTCTTGCTCGACTTCTTGGTGAGCCTTCGCGATCCGCAGATGAATATTGTGGTGGCGGGCCGCAATGCAGCCAAAATGCAGATGGACGTGAACATCGTCCGCACGGCGGCGACTATCCGCAGGGAACTCCGCAGCTCGATTGAAATCATGGACGGTTGCGACTTGAACGATGTCGATAGCATTGCCGCGACGATCAAGAAGGCGAATCCGGACTTTATCGTCAATAGCAGCCGCGTGTATTCGGGCCTCAAGTACGGGAGCATCTCGTGGAGCAACCTGCGCGCTTACGGCATCTGGTCTCCGCTTTCGATTCGCTATGCAAAGAACATCATGGCGGCTTATGCAAAGGCGGGCTCCAACGCTATCACCATCAATACGTCTTATTCCGACGCGGTGATTCCTTGGCTCAAGTCGGCGGGCAAGGCGTACTTTGATTTTGGCAGCGGCAACTTGAACCACCTGATTCCGCGCATGAAGTTCTACATGGCTGAAAAGTATGGCATCGACAATTTGAACGATATCGACGTGACGCTTGCGGTAAGCCACTTCCATGACGTGGTGATTTCGAAGGAAGGCCATGCGGAAGGTCAGACGTTGCTTTTGAATTTCAAGCACAATGGCAAGGAACTTGCGTTTAATCAAGACGAATTGCTCAAGGCTTGTGCTATCGCGATGCCGGTGGATCAGAAGCGCAACATGATGAACGCTTCGAGCAACTTCAACATCATCGATTCGATTCTGACGGCGCTCCGTGAAAATACGACGACCAAGATTCACGCTCCTGGCGTTGATGGCGAAATTGGCGGCTATCCGGTTTTGATCGATGGCGTCAAGGGCGAAGCTTCTTTTGACACGTCGCTGTTTAGCATGGATGACATGCGTGTCGCTAACCGCAAGTCCATTTACTGCGACGGCATCGAGAACGTGGAAAACGGAACGCTAGTTTATACGGACGAACTTGTCGCTAAGGTCAAGAAGGCGTTTAACGTCGATTTGCCAAAGCGTGTCCCGTTCGAGAAAATTGACGAAACCGCAGACTTTATCATCAAGAATATCATTGAACCGTTCGCACCGAAGAAATAGCTGTTGGTCAATGGTCAATAGTCATTGGTCTGTGGTTAGTAAACAGTGGTTAGTGGTTGGGAATCCATCGATCGGGTCGATGGATTTCAAGTGTGAGTGCCCTGCGCACTTACATTCCGAGGAATTCTTTGTAGGGAACGTCGGGCTCTAAAATGTAATGGCTGTGTTCCTGTCCTCTCTTTTCAGGGGGCGGGAATGCCATGTAGTTCCCGTACATGTTCGAAAGAATGTGCTTGTACCCTGCAGGAGCGGAGAACTTGTATCCTTCAAATTCTAAATCGACGCTACCTTCAAAATCTGCGGCATCCCAGATGTTGATTTCAAGCGGGTCGGCCGTGTACGTCATAATCGCTAGCTTGTTTGTCTTTTGCGAATTGAACATGCTTGCGATGCGTTGGATTTCTTGATAATCCTTGATGTGGTCCCTGTGGTATGCGGCGACACGTTGCTTGTTCTTCTCGTTCAGCTCAGGATTGGTGAGGCGCATGTACGTCCCGTTTTCGATATTGAGCTGGTTGATTTGCGCATAGCGTTCGTGAGCGCCTTCTTCGACAAAATGGTCCAGAGGGAAAATGTCGATGAACAATCCGTGATTTATCTTTTGATACTTGATGATGGGGCTGATGGCGCTCGTGTTGGAATTGCGCAGGCACGTGTGCGAAACAGCAAAACCGCTGTCGGTATAAGGCGTTTGCAGAAAAATAGGTTGCTTGAATTCGTCATGCAACTGGAGCAGCTTTTCGTAATCGTCGCGGGGCATGGCCACGTCCGCGTCGTCGTCCCACGGGATGAATCCCTTGTGGCGAACCGCTCCGAGAAGCGTTCCGCACATCAAGAAATAACGGAGCCTGTGCTTTTTACAAACGCGATCGAGTTCTAGCAGTAGTTCAAGTTCAATAGCCCAAACTTTTTTGCGGGTGGAACTGACAAAAAAATCGCACAACGTTTCTTCTTGCAGAAACGATGGCGGGACAATTCCTTTGGCGACGATTTTTTCTGCTTCGGTCATGCTTTAAAATTCTCTTAAAAGTACTTGACCGAGGTGTAATGCGGCTTTCGGTCTTCTTCTGGCGGGAGCTGCATGTAATCTTTGTATTCCGAAACAAGCAGAGGGTGGTAATTGTTCGGCCCAAAAAATTCTGCATCTTCGAACTTGTATTTTTTCAGCGGGAAAACATCGTCTATTTCTTGCTTGCCGTAAGTGAACGGATAGGCGAAAATTTCTTTGTCCGGAGAACTTGTTGCTTGCTCTTTTGCCTTGCGTTCTTCAAATTCGCGAAGGAATAATTCCTTTCGCTTTTCGTAATCTTCATCGGTGATAAAGCCTAACTTTTTTCGACGGTCGATATATGACATCGCTTCTTCAAAACGATACTTCGCAAAATCTTTTTCTTTGATTTTGGTGAGCTTGTACAAATCGACACTCAGCCCATGATTTTTGTAAATGTTGTCTTGCGGAAAAAGAGAACAGTCACATTCGCTCTTTAAATCTTTGACGTGAGCCCATCCATGAAAGTATTTCGGCTCGGTCTTTTCGTTTTCTAGGAACAAGTCCGAAGGGAGTTCGCGAGCGAGAACTTCTGTAGCTTTCTCATAACTGTCATCGAACAGCAAAAAATCAAAGTCATCATCCCAAGGAATGAATCCGCCATGTCGAACGGCTCCCAAAAGTGTTCCAAATGCGATTTGGTATGGAATGTTGTTCTTTTCGAGAATAGATGCAGTTGCTTTTGCCATTTCTAAAAGGCGGTTCTGCACGCGTTTGATATCAAAAGAAGTTTCCATTAAAGAACCTCAATCATGTCTAGACTAAATACGGGAATTTTAAACTTGTCTGCAACGGCTTTGCGTTCGGCAAAGGAATCGTCGATGAAAATGGCGTTTGTATTGTCGATAAAGTCAATTTTCTTTTGGCTTGGATCCAGATGGATAATGCGGTCGAAAACTTGACGGATGCGCAGCTTGTCAAGCAAGTCGTCGAGCTTGCCTAATTTTACGTCATCGTGTCTGGAGAGCATCGTTACCTTGATTCCGCTGTTTATGCAGCGGTATAAAAAAGCCATCAAGGAATCGTTTACGAATTGCTTTTCCAAATAAATGCAGTCGTCGAAATCGACAAAGACTTCGTTGTATTTCAAGTCGATTTTGTACTTGTTGTCGAGAGCTCTGTCCATGACAACGTTGTAATTGTTGCGCAAGATTGCTACGGGAATGCCGAATGCATCAAACAGCGACATCAATGCAAAATTGATTCCCTGTGCGCGGAAGAGCGATGAAGAACCGCCAAAGCGGCTGGCCACTTCGAGGAGCGTGAGCTCACCATTCGCATCTTGCTTGACCTGGAAAAACCATGCCCCTTGGAATTTAATCGCCTGGTTAATGCTTTTTGCAAATTCTATGAATTTTTCGGGCGATTCTGTTACAGGCTTAGTATTGACGCTAATGCCGTTCATGATGCGGCTGCGTTCGCGGGCAGCTGCAAACAGAAGTTCTCCATCGTGTGACGAAAAGCAATCGACCGTGTATTCTTTGCCGGGGAGGAATTCCGAGAGAATGCAGGAAGGGTACATTCCTAGATGCGCATCGAGGTCTTCTACGCTTGTAATTTTTTTTGCCCCGCGAGAACCGTAACCGATATCGGGCTTTGCAAAAACAGGGAATGCATTTTCGATGCCTAGCATTAAAGCATCTGCGGAAAAAGTCTTTGGAACTTTTACAACATTTTTTAAAACTTTATATGTCTTTGCTTTTGAAAGGCAGATTTGAGTGGTTTCGACTGGCGACGAGATGACCTTGCATCCCAAAAATTCTTCATTGCTTTTTAGCAGTTCAATGACAGCATCCATTGCCGGATAAACGGCGTCAATGTTGTTGTCGTGAATGATTTGCTTAAATTTTTCCAGAAAATTCGGCTCAGTGATGAACGGAAGGCCGCCAATGTAATTTTCGAAAACGAACATTCCGTGATCGTCAATGGAATTTGCTCCGATGAGATTGAAATGCGTTGAGTTCTTGACGGAACGATATACTTCGAGTGCTATTTCTGAACCGCAAGGAAAAACGAGAATGTTCTTTTTCATAGCGTGCTGAATTATTTACGGTTTACGACAACGTCAATAACGCGGTTGATGCCTTCTTCGTCCAAGTCTGCAAACATGGGCAGGCAAAGCACCTGATTTGCGAGCTTGTGTGCAACAGGGAGGTTGGTCGGATTAGCAGATTCCAGCCCCTTGTAAGCACTGAACGTGCTGATGAGCGGGTAGAAGTAGCGTCGTCCGTAAATGTTGTATTCCTTGAGCTTTTCGTAGAGGGCGTCGCGGCTCAAGCCGTAGGCAGCCTCGTCAATGAAAATGGGGAAGTAGGCGTAGTTGTGACGAACGCCTTCGACATCTTTAAGCATGCGGATTCCCGGAACATCTTTCAATGCGGCTCGGTATTTCTCGGCGACTGCTTTGCGGTTTGCGATGGCTGTATCGACTTGCTTCAAGTTCAAGAGGCCGTATGCAGCGCGGATTTCGTCCATTTTACTGTTGATGCCCGGCGCGACAACAGTTGTTTCGCCCGCAAATCCGAAATTCTTGAGGTAGTCGATTCGTTTTTTCGTGGCGGCATCATGACAAATTAATGCTCCGCCTTCGACGGTGTTATAGACTTTGGTCGCATGGAAACTGAGTGTACTCATGTCGCCTGCTTTCAAGACGGATTCTCCGTTGACTGATACTCCAAAAGCATGGGCCGCATCGTAAATGACCTTGAGTCCGTAAATGTCTGCAATTTCCTGAATACGCTTTGTGTTGCATGGAGTGCCATAGACGTGTACGGGCATGATGGCTGTCGTATGCGGTGTGATGGCGGCTTCAATTTTTTCGGGATTGATATTTCCTGTTTCTTCGTCAACATCGACAAATACGGGCTTGAGCCCGTTCCACCAGATGGAATGAGTCGTTGCGACAAAACTATACGGAGTCGTGATGACTTCGCCGGTGATGCGCATGGCTTGCAGTGCCGTAATAAGCGGGAGTGTCCCGTTGGTGAACAGGCTGAGGTATTGGACGCCTAAATATTCAGCTAACGCTTTTTCAAGTTCCTTATGGTAATGGCCGTTGTTCGTAAGCCATTTGCGATCCCAGATGTCTTTTAGCATCGGGATAAAGTCGTCTAACGATGGAAACAGTGGCGATGTGACGGTAATTTCTTTATTTTGCATGCTTTCTCCTGAATTCGGCAACGGTCTTAATCAGGTAATCTAAACTTTCAAAATGTAGTAATTTGGCGAGTCCCAGATAGAAGATTGCACCAATCAAAATCTGCAAAACCAGAGTCAAATAGACGTTCAATTGCAGATGATTTAGGGAGGTAATGACTAGGGCCATGGCGCAGGCTAAGAGGGCCGATGGCGCGATATCGCTGATTTGTTCGAAGTAGCTGTAATGGAGCAGTTTTTTGTTCGGGAATGCGTTGATGAACGATGCGATGACTGTGCTGACGGAAGCGCCGTAAGCGATACCGATGGGGGTTCTAAAGTAGAGAATGCTTGCGACAAGAAGGGAAAGCCCGAAAATTTTTTTGATGATTTCGAGCTTCAGGAAAATATCGCTGCGGCCCATCGCGTTTATTGCGGATAAGTTAGATGTATGGATCGGGTAAAAGGCATAGATGAAACAGAATATCTGGACGAAGGGGATGCAGGGGAGCCATTTATCGCCCAATAGAATTTTAACGATGGGTTCTGCTGCAGCGGCGAGGCCTGCCATCATCGGGATAATCAAGAAAGAACTCGTCACGATGGCGCGCCGCACCATCTTCTTTACTTGTGGCTTGTCGTCTTGGTAGGCGGAAAGCGAAGGCAGCATGACCGCTTGGATAGAATTGTTGATGTTGTTTACGACAATGTAAGGGAAATGGCTTCCGCGGTCGTAAAAAGCAAGGCTTGCGGTCGAAAACATCTTTCCGATGATGAAACTTTGTATTTGCGAATAGACCGTATCAATCACAGACGAAAAAAGAAGTTTCCATCCAAATGAAAAAAGCTTTTTCAATCTTTCGAATGAGAATATCCATTGCGGACGCCACGGAACGACGAACCACATGATGAGTACGGAGAGAAACGCATTCGAAAGTTGCTGTGCGACAAGAGCCCATACGCCAAATCCGGTGAATGCCATTACGATGCCGATAATGCTCGATGGTATCATTGACCCGATGCTCCTGAAAAAGAGCTTCTTGAACATCATGTGGCGTGCAACATAGGCGTACTGGATGGAATTGAATACGCCGATGAACAGCGAAAGCGTCAAAACGCGAATGATGGGAATGAGGGCCTGCTTATCGTAGAAATCGGCAATCAGCGGCGCCGTAAAGAAAATGATTGCATAGACAACTGCGGCAAGCAAGAGACTGGCGTGGAATACAGAAGAAAAATCTGTGTCGTCCGCGTCTTTCTTTTGGATTAATGCTGTGCCGAGTCCGCTTTGTACAAAGACGTTCGCTATAGCAATTACCGCCATCACGAGGGCGATTAAGCCGAAATCATCTGGAGCGAGGAGCCGCGCGAGAACGATGGAGACGACGAACTGCGTCCCCTGAATTCCCATGCGCTCCATGAATTTCCATATCAGCGATGAGATGATGGATGCTTTGGATGGCATATTGCTAACAAGGCCGTTTAGTACTTTCCGTACTTGTAGCCGTATCCGTCGTTATGACTGTGCTCGTACTTGTTGATGACAAAGCTTGCATGAGCCTCGTTGTTGCCCTTGAGCAACTGAGTCATGCCTTCCTTGATGGCGTCGATGCTATGGCGGTTGTATTCGATGACCATGACAATCTGCGATGCGAAACGGCAGGCAAGGGCTGCGTCGGTAACGAGCATGATTGGCGGCGTGTCGATGATAATCAAGTCATATTGATTTTCGAGCTTTTCGATCAAGGAAGCGTAATGCTTTGAACCAAGCAATTCAGAGGGGTTGGGAGGCACCTTTCCACATTGCATGACGAACAAGTTCTTGACTTCGGTGGGCTGAATCACTTCGTCCAAAGTGGTTTCGCCCAAGAGAATCTGCGAAAGCCCGTTCCCGCGCTTGATTCCGAATTCTTTGTGCAGACGGCCTTTGCGCAGGTCGGCGTCGATGAGGAGCACTTTTTTGTCAAGCCCCGCATAAAGAGCAGCCAAGTTCACCGAGATAAAGCTCTTGCCTACGCCCGGAATAAGGCCGCTTACGCCGATAACAGGTCTTGTTCCTTCTTCCATGCTGAACTCCAGCGAACTGCGTAATGCACGGAGCGATTCTACCGCTATATCGTCGGGCTCGACCACGGCGAGGGGGCGAGTTCCCTTGGTGCCGTTGGGGTTACCCTTCGGGACTTTGGCATAGACGCTGAATCCCGTTTCGCGTTCGATGAAGTTCGAATCGCGGACTCCGTTGCTGAACTTGGTGCGGAGTGTCACGATTGTCGCTCCGAAAAGAAATCCTAAGAAAAGGGCTGCGAAAATAATGAGACTCTTTTTGGGCTTGATGGGTTGAGAAACTTCTTCGGCAAAGTCGATGATGCGGACGGAACCCACTTCGCCGGCGGAGACGAGCTTTAATTGCTGGATGTTGTTGAGCATCGTCGTGTACATGTGCTTGCTCATATCCACTTCGTTTGTCAGCTTCAACACTTCCTGTTGCGTGTTCGGGAGCTTCTTTGTGGCTGCCGTGTTGTTGGCAAGTTCTCGCTTCAAGTTGTTCTCTTGTTCTTCAAGAGTTTTGATTGTCGGGTGTTCCGGCTGGAACAAACGGACGGCGCTCTGTTTCTTTTGTTGCAGGTCGAGCAATTTCTGTTGCAAGACGTTGCGTTTTTCCAAGATAATCTGGGTTTCGGCTCCGATGTCAACAGAACCAACTTTGTTGCGGTATGTGTTGAACTTGAGGAGGGAACTGTCCATTTGTGCTTTGACATCGGGCAGTTGTTTTTCCAAAAATTCCAAAGTCTTTTGGGCTTCGGCGTTGCGCTGTTCTACGTTTTGACGCAAGTACGTGGTGGCGATTTCGTTTAGAATTTGGGTGGCGCGATCGGGATAGATATCCTTGTAGCTAAACTCCAGAATGCCCGTCTTTTTCCCTTTTTCCTTGATGTCAAAAGCCTTCTTGAATGCCGCTATGGCATCAAGGCGATCCAGTTTGAAAAGCTCGAATTTTTGGCCGGCAGCGGCATCCATGCGGTGGATGCAGAATGAGGCCGTATCGCCCGCATACGGGAAATGATATGTCTTTCCGACAAATCCCGATAGGACGATTACCTTGTTGTGGTCATACAATTTGAACGAGATGCTATCAACGGCCTCGGCTATCCAAGGAACGATTTTTTCGGTGGAGGGAATAAGACGCCAAGGCACTTCGTATAGGCTGATATCCATGCGGCCTTCGCGATGCAACAGACGGTCCAGTCCATTTACTGGAATCGCCTGGTATTGCAGGTGCATCTTCTCGACGGCTTCGCCGATGATGTGTCTGCTCTTGATAAGCTCGATTTCCGTTTCGGCAGGACTTGAAGAAGCGAATAGGCTAGGGAGGCCACCCATCATGCCGACGCTCTTATTGCTCTTGGATTCTATTTGGAGCAAAGCATCTACCTTATAAGTGGGGCGAATCCAAAAGGCGACAAATACGCCGATGACTCCTGCAAGGAATATACATGGAAACATGACTCGCCAGTTCTTGACGAGATCCTTTAATAAGTCGAAAATATCAGTTTCTTCTTTTTTCTTGGACGAAGCCATATTGCTACCATGAAGTTTAAAATTAATCCATCACTCAAACTTCAAAAATAGCAATTTTCAGTGTATCCATATTTATTCTTTCTGCTCCGTGCCGCATTTCTTTTGATAACGCAAGTACGATGTACAGGCAAATCCTGCGTCTATTTCTTCTTGGGTGGCGATTCTAAGATTTTCGTCATCGCAAACATACTTGTGCTTCTTTCCCGAAATGATTTGGCCTTCGAAATCATAAGTACATTCCGCGGGGTAAATGTCAAAGTAGAAATCGTTGTCGAGAGCTGCGGCTTTGTACCATTGTAAGAAAAATTCCTCATCAACTTCATGAGAATTCCAGCAAATGTACTGTGTTTTCTGCGTGCTGTCTATTGAAGTTAAGTATGAATAGTAAATGTAGCCTTCGTAACCTACATGATCGCTGGAAATTTCTGTATTAATGACTGGGCCTTCGTTTGTAGTGCCTAAACGGGATGTTGTGCATCCGCCGAAACCCAATGCACATTCCGTCGCATGTCCTATACGCCATTTACCATCAAGTACATAACAATGTTTTTTGCAGATGTTCTCCAAATAATCGAAATTCTTTTGTTTGCAGTTTACACATTTTGTCTTTACAGGTTCTATGCTGCCCCAATGGGCGTCGCCTTCGTTGCTGTTTGCATAATAGCTAGAATCATTACAAATGTCGTCGTAGTAATCTGCGTTTAAATGTTCCCAATAGAATTTTTTGTTACCATAATCTTTACGGCAAATATAATAGCCCGGATAATAATCATTGCCACATTCACTAGAGTGTGTTCTTTCTATACATTCATTTACTCTAGGATCAGTCATATCTTGCGTTTCACGTTCTTCTGCGTATCCAAAAAAGTTTACCTTTTTTTCGTTACACCCACCAAGAGACGCTTCAGGAAGTGTTGCTACTCGCCATTTCTTGTTGTCGAAAATGTAGATGGTGTCTGTTATGTCGCTTTTGCGGATGGCGCCTTCGGTGGTATCCTTCCAGTTTTGAACGTCTTTAGGGACCGTTTCGGCCTTTTTGCTGGAACTGCTAGACGAATTGGAGCTATTGTTTGCTTTTTTGCTGGAACTGCTAGACGAATTGGAACTATTGTTTGCTTTTTTGCTGGAACAGCTAGATGAATTGGAGCTATTGTTTGCTTTTTTGCTGGAGCTGCTAGACGAATTGGAGCTATTGTTTACTTTTTCGCTAGAACTGCTGGAGGACTTGTTTTTTACACTGGAACTACTAGAGAATTTGGTGCTTTTGTTTGCTTTGCTGCTGGAACTGCTAGAGAGTTCGGAATCCTCGTTGAACTCGTTGGCGGAACTGCTGGAATCATCCCCGCAGGAAACGAGGATAAAAGAAAGGAGAAATGAAAGAATGGCTAAGTTTTTCATGGTTTGCTCCTATTGGTAAATTTATCTCTTGCTAATTTCTATTCATTTGCACGACATTTTTCTACAATACTCTTGAGTTCAGTACAGGTCTTACCAAATTCTTTTTCCGTTTCTGTGTTGCATGAAAGACCGTTAAGTATTATGCATGATGAACAAGCAATTCCCGTTTCTATCTCTTCTTGGGTGGCGTATCTAAACCCGGATTCATCGCAAACGTATTTATTATTCTTTCCCGAAATGATTTCTCCCTTGCAATTTCCGCTATCGCCCATGTACATAGTACATGCAAAACCCGCATCAATTTCTACTGGGGTTGCTAACCTAAGCGTTTCGTTTTCGCAAATGTATGTATTTTTCTTTCCGACAACAATTTGACCGTCGATATCCCAAGTGCATATAGTTGGGAGCGCATCGAGATCAAAATCTGAGGCTACATCCCATTGATAGGATGGATGTGGTTTGATATAGGATGTCTCATAATTGTATCCGATGTATCGGATTCGACAGATGTATGTTGTTTTGTTGGTGCTGTCTATTGAAGTCACGTATGAATGGTATCTGTAACAATCTTCACCTAGATCTTTGATCTCGGTTTTAGATTTTATGGTGGGACCTTCTTCTGTTGCACCTAAAAGGGATTCTGTGCAATCGTCGAAGTCTGTTGCGCATTTTAATACATTCATTGTAAATCTTCCCTTATAGCATTGTTTTTTGCAAATGTTTTCAAAATAATCGAAAATCTCTTGTTTGCAATTTACACATTTTATAGGGTCTATGCCGCCCCAATGGATGTCGTTTTTGTTGGCGTAATAGCTGGAGTCGTTGCATATGTAATCATAGCCAAAAGCGTCTAAATGCTCCCAATAGAATTTGTTATCGAAATCTTTTTGGCAAATGTAAAAGTCTGGATGATAATTAGCATGGTAACAATAACTACTATATGGTTCTGTACATTTGTTTGTTCTAGGGTCAGTCATATCTTGCGTTTCACGTTCTTCTGCGTATCCAAAAAAGTTTACCTTTTTTTCGTTACACCCACCAAGAGACGCTTCAGGAAGTGTTGCTACTCGCCATTTCTTGTTATCGAAAATGTAGATGGTGTCTGTTATGTCGCTTTTGCGGATGGCGCCTTCGGTGGTATCCTTCCAGTTTTGAACGTCTTTAGGGACCGTTTCGGCCTTTTTGCTGGAACTGCTAGACGAATTGGAACTATTGTTTGCTTTTTTGCTGGAACTGCTAGACGAATTGGAGCTATTGTTTGCTTTTTTGTTGGAACTGCTAGACGAATTGGAACTTTTGTTTGCTTTGCTGCTAGAGCTGCTAGACGAATTGGAACTTTTGTTTGCTTTGCTGCTGGAGCTGCTAGATGAATTGGAGCTTTTGTTGGCTTTGCTGCTGGAACTGCTGAAAATTTCGGCTTCTTCGTTGGAATCACTTGCAGAACTGCTGGAGTCATCCCCGCAGGCAACGAGGAAAAGAGAAAGGAGAAATGAAAGAATGGCTATGTTTTTCATGGGTTCTTCCTATTGATTATTGTCCTGCACTATACCGCATTTTTCGTGCATGCGCATGCATCCTGTACAGGCGTTACCCGCTTCTATTTCCTCTGGGGTGGCCTCTCTAAACCCGTAATCATCGCATACATATTTATTGTTGTTCTTTCCTGAAATGAATTCTTCTCCCATGCAACTCCATGCATAGTTACAAAATACGGGATATAATTCGATGTCAATATCCGAGGCTACATTCCAGTTTCGGGGTGGATATTCTGGAGCAAGAAACCAATCACCAGATTCCTTGCAGATATACTTTCTTTTTTGCGTGCTATCAATAGATGTCACGGATGTATAGGAAATTGTTCTATCATAAGGTAAATCATCGTGATGGATTTCTGTTTCAATGGCGGGACCCTCGATCATTGTACCGATACGGGATTCTGTGCATCCGCCTCCACCTAATGCGCATTCAGTTGCGAATCCTAAACGCCATCCACCATCGAGCACGTAGCAGCGTTTTTTGCAGGTGCTCTCCAAATAATCAATGTTCTCTTGTTTGCAATTTATACATTTTTTCTTTATGGGTTCTATGCTACCCCAATGGGCGTCGCCTTCTTTGCTGTTTGCGTAATAGCTGGAATCATTGCATAGATGGTTGTGGTTGCTGACGCCTAATAATCCACTCCAATAAAATTTCTTATCGTAATTTTTTTTGCAAATGTAATAGCCCGGACTGTAAGTAGCATTAAGACATTCATCGGAGTTTTTCTTACATTCGAACCATGTGGGGGGAATAAAATTTTGCCATATGCGCATTTCCACATATCCAAAAATGTTTTCAGTTTTTTCGTTACACCCTCCAAGAGAAGCTTCTGGGAGCGTTGCTACACGCCATTGTTTATTGTCGAAAATGTAGATGACGTCCGTTATGTTGCCTTTGCGAATAGCGCCTTCTGTCGTATCTTTCCAACCTAAAGTATCTGATTCGTTCTCGATATTCATCTCCGGGTTGATGGAATCTATTGGAACGCTAACCCACATCCAGGCCTTGTTTTGGCAAATATAATACCCATCCGAATGGTATATTTTTTTTGTTTCACGTTTTTTTGTACAGCCTCCAAAACCAGATCCGCATTCGTTTGATTCTCCATCACGCCAAGTCGTGTCATCATAAACTTCGCATGATTTACTTTTTCCATATCCGTTGGGATTAACCCATGTAACCCAACGGGTATCTCCATCATTTGCTGGGTCATTGTCCAATATCCATTTGTTGGAACGGCAAATGAAATGCCTAAAATTACTTAATTCGTTTCCATTTCCCCTGATTTCGTTTTGATTTTTGTCGGAGCATTCCCCAAGGGAATAATTTTGTTGCCAAAAGTTTTCTACGTATTTTTCAAATGCTGATAAGTCAACGGTTTGGTTCCATTTTTTTATATAACCCTTGACTTTGTCGAATCCTGTGTTCAGACTCACGTTGCTTGCCCAATCGGCAATTTCTGTTTTTGTCTGTTCGTTGTCCCAGGTTCCATATTTTTCAATATCTGATACAAAATCTGTCAAGCGGTCGTTAAGTTTTGCTTTGAGTAGATTGCCTTGAATGAGTGCTGATATGGCAAGCAGGGCTGCGCTTTGTTTGTTTTTCCCAAAAATGTCAATGTTTCCGGCAGCATTGAATTTGTCTTCATCAATGTTGAATGTTTTTAAAACTTCAGTTTCTGCTTGCATTGAGGCTTTGTCTACGGATTTGTCCTTTTTTGTGACCAAATACAGAATTCGTTTGTGCGATAAATGGGTAAGGAAGTTTATATTGATTTTGTCGTATTTGTTTAAATCTGTAAAGGCATACAATGTGATACTGTCGGCTGATTTTGCTCCAGTAATGTTGTCGATGTAGCGACCGTTCACTTTAAGCAATGCATGTTGTGATTTGAAATCTTTTATTTTTATCGAAAATGCACCACTATCGTTTGAGGTTTTTGAATCGATATGGACTCCCGTTTCTTCGAAGTTCTCATCAAGTTCATAAACAGAAACAGTTGCTCCTTTTTCAAAGGGACCCTGCGCCATCCCGGAAATAGTCTTGTTGATTATAGTGACTTTTTCGGCTTTGTCGCTAGAACTGCTGGAGGACTTGTTTTTTTTGCTGGAGCTGCTAGACGAATTGGAGCTTTTGTTTGCTTTGCTGCTGGAACTGCTAGAGAGTTCGGATTCTTCGTTTAAATCGTCGGCGGAACTGCTGGAGTCATCCCCGCAGGCAACGAGAAAAAGAGAAAGGAGAAATGAAAGAATGGCTATGTTTTTCACGGGTTCCTCCTATTGGTAAATTTAACTCTTGCTAAAGTCATAGGAGATTCCACGCGTCTATTTCCTCTTGAGTGGCTAATCTAGTCTTGCCGTTGTCGCAAACGTATTTTGTTCCCGATGTTCCTG
>JAEEGL013107438.1_pt1 | contig 16052 bp, 16 predicted proteins | sample 9134231 | NCBI WGS metagenome assembly JAEEGL01 (sample SAMN16246548, study PRJNA631951) | gut metagenome | biome: gut microbiome; feature: rumen; material: fiber-attached | host: Bos | place: Iran: Karaj | collected 2018-10 | reverse complement strand
CTCCAAAATCAGCACTATGGAAAAGAGGATAAAGGATCTGTCCTTTAAACTTATGGAGGAATCATACATGTATTCTTTTAATTGTTTAAAGAATCCTTCTTTTCTCATGATGCATCCCTCCCTTCTTCTGTATTTGATTCATCGGGTAGGACGTTTTTCATCACACGTTCGAATTCTGTAATATCAATGGGCTTTGCAATAAAGCCGTCAAAGCCCACATTTGCAAACATCTCTCTGGCACCGCTTAGAGCATTTGCGGTTAGGGCAATCATAATCGGTTTCTTTCTGCCAAGTTCATCGCAGGCAAAGCGAATTCGTTGCATAGCTTCCACGCCATCCATACCCGGCATCATATGATCCATAAAGACTACATCATACTGTGCCTGTTTCACTTTCTCGATGGCTTCTTTTCCGCTGTCTGCAGTATCCACAATCATTTGGTATTCTTTAAATAAGCCGGATGCCACCACAAGGTTCATGGGTTCGTCATCCACAACAAGAGCAGAGATTCCCTTTAACACAAGCTGTTCCTGCTTCGCATCATCCCCGATATCTTCTCCGTTTAAAATACGGACTACAGGGAAAGCATAAAGGGGCTTTGGCATCTCCATGACGCCCGCTCCCAAATTAAGATTCGGCGCATCCGAAGAAACCGCAACTTTAAATCCTTTTGCGGCCAATGAATCCAAATATGCTTTTTCTTTTTGATACTCTTCCACACCCGTAAAGATATGGGACACTTCCAAATCTGAAAGCAAACGCTCCAATTCCTTTACATCCGTTGCGGAATATAATCGGCGTTTCAAACCGGTAGCAAGATTCACCGCCATATTTCGATAGAAATCACGAAGCTGCGGAACTTTGTACTTCTCCGGCTGAATAAAGAAAACCAAATCCTTTGCATCGTTGTCTTTTGAAAGGGCAAGACAGGGTTCCGCATTTACCACCTTCTGGGGGATGGTAAGGCGTACCGTGGTGCCGCGCCCCTTTTTACTTGAGATTTTTACAAAGCCGCCCATTTGATGTACGAATCCATAGACAATAGGCAGGCCGATTCCGATACCTCCGTTGGATCTGTTTCTCTTTTTGTTTGCCTGATACATACCCTTTGTAACACGGGCAATATCCGACCGGGTCATACCCACACCCGTATCCGTTACCTGAATAATCAAATTCACGCCGTAGGCCTGAGGAACGGTATAGACGCGAATATAAATACCGCCCTTGGTGGTAAACTTTAAAGAGTTTTCCAACAGATGACGGAAAAGCTTATGCAGCTTTTTAATATCACCGGAAAGCATGGCCGGCGTCCGGGGATCCAAATCGATAACAAGTTCCAAATCCTTTTTGTTTTCTTTGGATTTCATTACGGTAACCACATCATTAATCAAAGAAACCGTGATGTAGTTTTCCTCCGTAAGCATCAACTCTCCACGTTTGATTTCCGTGTAATCCTGAATATCTTCAATCTGATTGGAAAGCTTTTGGCACGCTTGCTGTACCGAAGAAAACTCCTTACTGTCATGATCCTTTTGCAAAATCGCAGTCATACCGCTGATGACATTGACCGGGGTACGAAGTTCATGAGAAATGTTGGACAAGAAGTCCTCCATATCATGATTGTTTTCTTCCATGGCACCCTGCCATTTTTCCAATTTTTCATCTGCTGTAATTCGATAGGAAATGGTAAATCGACAGAAAATGTACATACTGATAACCGTAGTAATATACAGGATAGAGCCTGTAATCTTTACCGTATCCATGATAACTCCGTCGGTTCGGATATGGAATATATACTGCATCGCCATAAGCGTAGCATATTCCACAAGAATAATGTTTAAGAGACCGATACGATCCGCAAGAGAAAAGATGGTCATAAACAAAACCGTATAAAGGGAAATATCAAAATAGCCTACGTCATGAATACCGTAGTAAAAAATCAACACTCCGGTAAACAGAAAGTAGGCATTATATCTTCTTTTCTGGTTTCCCTCCTCGGAAAGGTGGCGCATCCAAATCAGCACCAAGCCGATGACGATTAGCGGCGGTACCCAGAATTCCCATTTATCAATTATGCTTTGTAAAATACAGCCCAGTGCAGAGACTGTAACGATAGCGATTACGAGTCGCTCTTTTCTGATATCACCCATGTTTCTCTCCCCTAGAGCAATTTCTAAAACATCGATGGTTTTGTCCTGTGTGCTTTCTATTTTATCAAAATAAGACTTTAGTGCAATACTTCAACCCTGTAATTTTCCCCATTTGGGCAGAAATTGTCGATAATTCCATCCGAAACATATATGGTATCGTCGCTTCCCACAATAATCACATCAAATTCACCTCGATGCAATTTCCAAAAAGTAACGGCATCTGCCAAATCCATGACAAAAAGTGCAGTATCGTATCCGTCCGCATCCACCCCGTCTTTTGCAATAACAGACACGGATTTTAAAGAACTATCCGTGGGGCATCCCGTAGCAGGATCAAAGATGTGACGATAAATCACACCATCTTCTTCGAAATAACGCTCGTAGCCTCCCGCAGTTGTTACGGCGCAGTCCGATACGTCCAGAGTACCGATATACTCCGTATCCTCCGCATCTTTATCCGGTTTTTGAATGGCCACTCGCCAATCGGTTCCGTCCGGCTTTGTACCCACAACCTGCACGTTGCCACCCAGATTGATAAGGCCGCTTTCCACACCGTATTCTTTAAAAATCTCGGAAGCACGCTGGGATGCATAACCCTTTGCGATGGTTCCAAGGTCAATCATCATGCCTTCTTTGTCAAAAACCACATCATGCTTTTTGGCGCCTTCCAGATGGAGCTTATCGCTGCCCACCAAGGGAAGAAGCTCTGCGATGCGCTCCTTATTTGGAACCTGAAAATCTTTTGTGATAAATCCCCACTCGCACACCAACGGATACACGGTGATATCGTAGGCGCCCTCGGTCTCTTCATAATAAAAAATGGAGCGATCGATCAAAGACGCGGTATCCTCCGATACCTCGCCTCCGCCGTTGGCATTTACCTGTGCCACTTCCGAAGTTTCAATGTTTGTGGAGAAAAGCTGCTCCAAGCGAAGGATTTCTTCTTTTGCCGCCTCCACCGCATCCTTAGCGTTTTTTCCGTACGCAGTCAAAGACATATACGTATCCATTGCAAAAAACTCAGTGGAGTATTCTTTATTCTGGTTTAGACCTTCGCATCCGCACAGCTGGATGCAGAATAAAATGCATATAAAAACAGATAGTATTCTTTTCATAATTTATTATAGAGGAGACAGGGGACGGTTCTGTGTCTCCTCTTATTCTAAATATAAATATTTAAACTGTTCGTAATACTCTGCGGTTTTGCGTGCTTTCCACGCCATGTCGGGCATGGTGCGCTTGGGGTCCATGTTATGGAGTAAATCGCAAAGCTTTACTTCTCGGGCAATGGGGTTTTTCTTGATGGCAAAAAGATAGGCATCCAAATCTCTGGCTTTGTCAAAATCCTTAGGTTTAGAAAGAAGAACCACAGCCTCCACAATGTCCTCATCAATTCCCCGGCCACGCAAATCTTCTGCAGTCAAGTCGGTATCCTCAATGACATCATGAAGCAGTGCCGCTACTTTTGCCCGCGGATTTTTGCAGAAAGACGCTACGGCAATGGGATGTTTGATGTAATCCACGCCGCTTTTATCCACCTGTCCCTTATGAGCCTCGGTAGCGATTTCCAATGCCAGTTCATACTGCTTTTCTTCCGTCATATTTACTCCCCAAAAAGGTGACAGAGAACCGTCACTTATCTTCTATTTCATGCGTCCGATGATGGCGTTTGCCCTGGTATAGATTTCCTTCGGGTCAAATCCGATATCGAACTTATTATTCTCATAAAGAATTTTTCCGTTTACCATGGTAAGTTTCACGTTTTGTTTGCTTCCGGAGTAAACGATATTTTTAACGATATTATTTTCCGGCTGCATATTGGGCTGGAACAAATCAATCATAATAAGATCTGCTTTTTTGCCAACTTTCAAGCTGTCGCAATCCGGTAAGCTCATGGCATGAGCGCCGCCGCAGGTAGCTGCATACAACACTTCCTCTGCAGGAACCGTAGCCGCATCCATCTCGCGAAGCTTTGCCAAGCCTGTCATCAAAAACATCTCTCTAAACATATCCAGACAGTTGTTGGACGCCGGGCCGTCGGTACCGATGGCAAGGTTGATACCCTCTTTTAAATAACGGGTAATTGGTGCAATACCGCTGGCAAGTTTGGTATTGGATCCCGGGTTGGTTACCGCATACAACCCACGGTTTTTAAAGATTTCAAAATCCTTATCATCCATCCATACACAGTGGTATCCGCCGCCGCCGTACTTATACATACCCAAAGAATCCGTAAGCTGTGTAGGAGTCTTGCCCCAGCGCTCGATACATTCCTTTACCTCAAGCTCTGTCTCGGCGTTGTGCATAAACATTGGGCTTTTGTACTTTTCACAAAGAGCGGCGATACCCTCCATCAGTTCTTTGGAAGTGGTATATTCCGCATGGAATCCGATAATAAAGGAAGTCAAATCACTCATCTCATTTACGATGTGATAGTTCTCTTCCACAATCTCACAACTTCCGCCAAAATTATTTAGACCGGAAGTCTGCACCGTACGAAATCCCGTATCTACGGATGCTTTTGCATTCTTCGGCGGGAAGAAATACATATCAAAGTTAGAAGTGATTCCGGAAGTTAAATACTCCATGATTCCAAGAATATTCAACCAATATACGTCATCCTCCTGAAGTTGTCCCTCATGTGGAAAAATCTGATTAAACAGCCATTCCTGAAGAGGCAAATCATCCGCATAACTTCTTAAAAAAGTCATGGCCGTATGGGTGTGGGCATTTTTAAATCCCGGCATCAGAAGATTATTCTCGCAATCAATGACGCGGTCCCACTTTTCAGCCGCCAAAGCAGCGGTGCCTTCTTTTCCGTCTCCGATGTAGGCAATTTCGTTGCCCTTTACCCAAAGTTCTCCGGATTCAATAGAAAACTTGTGATTCTCCACATCGGTTTTTAAGATTCTTGCATTTGTAAATTTAATATTCATACTATATTCCTCTAAAATTTCTGAATGAGACAGAGAACCGTCCCCTGTCTCCTCTTATTAAAATCTCTGGATTGATTCTGTTACAAGAGCAGTAAACTTCTTGGAAACAGACTTTCCTGCTTCAATAACTTCCTCTTCGGAAAGGGGTGTGGGAGAAATGCCGGCTGCCAGGTTGGAAATGCAGGACACACCTACAATCTTCATACCCATATGATTTGCAGCCAAAGCCTCACAACAGGTAGACATACCAACGGCATCCGCCCCCATCATACGGCAAGCATTTACTTCTGCCGGTGACTCGTAGTTTGGTCCCTTGGTCTGAACATACACGCCCTGCTGAAGATTAATACCCTGCTCGCAAGCCACTTTCTTTACAATCTCCTGTAAATCCAAATCGTAGATGTGGCTCATATCCGGGAAACGAACTCCGAGTTCCTTAATATTTTCTCCGCGAAGAGGAGAAGGAACCATAAAGGAAAGCTGATCGGTAATGAGCATCAAATCTCCTGCCTTAAAACCAGTTTTAATTCCGCCGGAAGCATTGGTTAAGAATAAAATCTTTGCTCCCATCATCTTCATCAAACGAATGGGAAGTACCACGTCTTCCATCTCGTAACCTTCATAATAGTGAACGCGTCCCTGCATACAAACCACTTTTTTGTCGCCTACATAACCAAAGACAAAACGTCCCACATGTCCGGGAGCGGTTGATACGGGGAATCTCTCGATATCCTTATAATCCACGGTGCATTCTACCTTCATGGTGTCCGCATAGTCACCCAATCCGGAGCCAAGAACCAAAGCAACCTCCGGTTCAAAATCTGTCTTTGCGCGAACGCATTCCAAACATTTTACCAACTTTTCATAAACTTTATTCATGACTTTCACCTCTCTAACTTATATGTTCATGTCCCAGCAATGCTCTTTCCACACGCTTTAAAACTTCCGCAGGCTCGAATGGCTTTAAGATATACTCCACATTCAATCCCCTGGTATCCAGGTTTACTTCCTGGTTTACGTTCTTTACAAAGAAGCAGGTTTTATTTTGCTGCAAGTCGTAGCGCTTCATGCGGTTTAAAAGATCCTGCATATCATGATCAAACATTTCCGTATTTAAAACAATGGTATCCACTCTGGTTTTTCTTCCATCCAGGAATTCAATGGCTTCTTTTCCGTTATTCACCTCATAGACACGGAAGCGGCCTTCCAGGCAGGAAACCAAAAGAGATCTGGATACACGCATAGGATCCACAATAAGTACGGACTTAAACTTATCATCATCCAAAAGAGACTTGGTAAAGAAGGTTTTATTATCCTTGCCGCTTTTTTTAGTCTGATATAGGGCACGGTCCGCATTGGCAAATAATCTGTCGTAGGTAAGTCCCCACTCCGGATCTCGTATGGCAATACCGATGGAGCAGGAAAAATGATACTTTAACTCTGTGGTCAAAATCTGATGCACACTGCTGATAATCGCATCCGCCATACGCTCCACGCTTTCTTTTGACTCCACATCTGTCAAAAGAATCATAAATTCGTCACCGCCGATACGACCCACAATATCTTTTTCGGAAGTACATTCCTTTAAAATCCGACCAAAGGACTTCAACACCAAATCTCCCTGCTGATGGCCGAAGGTATCATTGACGGTCTTGAAATTGTCCACGTCCAGAATCATGATGGTGGCATTTTTTGACGGATTCTCAAAATACTCCAAACACAAAGTCTCCATCTGCCCCTTATTGTAAAGACCGGTGAGCTTATCAATACCGGCCAAATCCTTTAATTTACCACGGGCAATGCTTTCGGAAATGCGGAACTCATAAAGGCTTCGCGCAATATATAAAAATACAAAACATGCTACGATGGTGGAAAACAGATTGATGGAAAAAATATCCGGTGACTTAAAATAATAGCTTAAGCCAATCATAATGCTGCATTCCATAATTATCAGTCCCATCAAATATCTCCAGGGAATGATAAAAAGAACCGCAAACACGATTCCCAAGGGTGCGAAATACACCGCCGGACTTTCCATATCAAAAGGAAGGATGCTGATAATAGCCAAGAACATCATGATGTAAAACTGGTACAATTGGCACACCCATATGGTCTCCTTCATGGTGGCCTCCCGCTTCCAGTATCGCATCACAAATACCACCAAAAAGACGCCGTTCATTATCACGTTCATGGCATAAAAACCGGAAACGTTCCAACTGGCAAAAACGGTAAGTGACAACACATAGTAAATTGCCATCATACATTCAATGATAAATGATACACGAATCAAAAGCATACGATTGGATAACGCCACGAAATCCTCATTATCCTTCATATACTTTTGAGTTGCTTTATTAAATTCTCTTAACGGAATATTATTAACGCTGAATTGCTCAAAAAAGTTTCCCATTGTTCCCCCTCATCAGTCAATTTTCTTCAGTCACATAAACCCACTAGAATAATATACCATATTTCCTTTATATGTTAAAGATTTCTTGTTTTTAATCACGGAAAATGATAATGTTTGTTCAGGGAATTTTAGATATGGATAAAGAATTATTAAAACACAAAATTGAACACAATAAAGAACGGTTTTTCACCACCGTAAAGTGGATTTTCTTTTCCTTGGTGGTGGGACTGATTTTAGGCGTTATCGGCGCAGTATTCTATCACGGCATTAAGGATGTAACCGCATTTCGTATGCGTCATCCCTATGTCCTTTTTTTACTGCCCATAGGCGCGGTAATCATCCGATTTTTATACCACGTCTGCCACTATGACAACGACGGTGGCACCAATCTGGTGCTATCCGCCATTCAGTCCGATGACGATATACCGAAGCGAATGGCGTTTCTTATCTTTATTTCCACCATTTTCTCTCACTTTGTAGGTGCCTCCGTAGGTCGTGAAGGAGCTGCCCTTCAGCTGGGAGGAAGTATTGGAAACAACGTTGGAAAACTGTTTAAATTTAACGAGACGGACAAAAAGACCATGATTATGGTGGGCATGAGCGCAGTATTTTCTTCCCTTTTCGGAACGCCCCTTGCCGCTGCCATCTTCCCAATGGAAGTGGTTTCCGTGGGGATCATGCACTATGCCGCTTTGGTGCCCTGTGTCATCGCATCTTTCGTAGCTCGTGCAGTAGGAATCTATTTGGGAGCGCCTTCCGCAGGATTTATGCTAACAGATATCCCTGCTTTTAGTGTTACATCCGGAGTTGAAGCTGCACTTCTTGCCATTTTATGCGGCCTGGTCAGCATTTTCTTTTGTATCAGCCTTCGTGTCACAGAGCATTTTGGAAAAAGGTGGTTTCAAAATTCCTATCTTCGTGCCTTTGTAGGCGGTTCTGTTATTTTAGGATTAACGCTTCTGATCGGCATGGGCAAACAGACTTACAACGGAGCCGGCGTGGATTTGATTCAGGACTGCATCGAGGGAAATGCGCATCATTTTGCGTTTTTAATTAAAATCATATTCACTGCCATTTGTATCTGTGCAGGCTACAAGGGTGGTGAAATCGTACCTTCTTTCTTTATCGGAGCTTCCTTCGGAAGTGCCTTTGGAACGCTTATCGGTTTTTCTCCGTCACTTTGCGCTGCCATCGGAATGGGTGCGGTATTCTGCGGCGTAACCAACTCTCCGATTTCTGCGTTTCTTATTTGCATTGAGCTCTTTGGGATGGAAGGAGCGCCTTACTATATGCTGGCCATTGCATTAAGCTATATGGTGTCCGGGTACTATGGGCTGTACTCCAGTCAGAAGATTGTGTACTCCAAGTATAAGAGTAATTTCATTAACAAGAATACGAAATAACAATTTAACTGATTGCCCTGCTCGCGTCGGGAATTCAGTCTATACTGATAAATTGCTATTTCATCATCCTTAATTTCTTTTCCATTTCCAATACAGTTACATATCTGTCTTTTATATTCTCAGATGTAGCCTTAGCAATGATTTCATTCATTCTTTTTCTCTTTAATCCAAAGCACTTACAGCAGCCGTATAGGAGGAACTGCAGGGTGCGAGCCAGGGCGTACTGATCCACGGAGAAGTCGCAGGGAGAACCGGTAAACTGCTCTGGGGCAGCAAACCCTAATGTACCTTTCATCTTGGGATAGCGCATGCCGGGGTGCCAAATAAATCCGTCGTCGCAATCGATGAGTTTGACTCGGATGGGGTGTCGGGAAGTAAGGAGAATATTCTCCGGTTTGATATCTCCGTGAATCACAGGCGGATTCATTTCATGAAGAGCACGAAGACCGCGACAAACCCGGATGCCAATTTCTACTATTTCATCCACTGTAAATTCAGAATTCCATCCTATTGGCTTGCCTTTTCCTCGAAGAATTCCGTCCAAACTGATTCCCCGCACCATTTCTTCTATGACAAAGATCTTATTTCCACGAGACTCTACCCCATAAATCTCCGCAAGATATGGGGATTTTATACGTAATAACTCTCGAGCCACTTTTTCATATTTCATATTTTCATCGCATTCTTTGTATCCCGTCTCTCCTTTTGCCTTCTCTGTTTTCCCTTCACTTGTTTTAATAAAAACTTTTCTGCAGTTTTGCAGCAAAACCCTTTGCATCATCACTTCACTATTCATGAAATCCCTCCTCCAAACACGCAAAGAAAAGGAACCGAAAAACAGTCCCCTTCCACATGCACATATGAGATTTCTTTGAGAATATTAAAGATCTTTAAAGTGAAATGATTTTTTGCCGGTGGCATAGTCATCTACAATCTGGCCGCTACCGAACAGTTTATACTTGTAGGTCATAAGACCTTCCAAACCAACAGGTCCTCTGGCATGAATTTTACTTGTGGAAATACCCACTTCCGCGCCGAATCCATAGCGGAATCCATCTGCAAAACGGGTGGAGGCATTTTGATACACTCCCGCGGAATCCACCATCTGCATAAAGTAATCAGCTGCCTCACTGCTTTCGGTAAGGATGGCATCCGTGTGATGTGATCCGTAGGTATTGATATGCTCCACTGCCTCTTCAATACTGTCAACAACTTTAACGGAAAGTTCCATATCCAGGTATTCTTTTCCGTAGCCGGCTTCCGTCAAAGGCTCCACCGAAATCATATGAGAAACTTCCTCGTCTCCGTGAACTTTTACCTTTGCCTCTCCCAACGCCTTTGCTACCTTTGGCAAAAACTCACCGGCGATATCCCGGTGCACCAAAAGGGTCTCCGTGGCGTTGCAAGCCGCCGTATACTGGGTCTTTGCGTCCAGTATAATGGGAATGGCCTTATCCATGTCGCAATCCTTATCCACATAGGTATGGCAAATGCCGTCCGCATGGCCCATAACAGGTATCCTGGTATGATTCATAATATAAGAAACAAAGGCATTGGACCCTCTGGGAATGAGCAAATCCACATCTCTGTCGCACTGCAACAGTTCGTCAATCTCGCTGTGGGCCTCTGCCTGAAGAAGCGCCTCCTTAGGGATACCGGCATCCACCGCAGCCTCTTTTATCAATTGAAACAACACGCGGTTTGTCTCGGCAGTTTCTTTTCCGCCCTTTAAAACCGCGCAATTTCCGCTTTTAATACAAAGAGAAGAAATCTGCACCAAGGCATCGGGACGGGCCTCAAAAATCACACCAATCACTCCGATGGGGCAAGACACTCTCCGAAGAACCAGACCCTCGTCCAACTCGCGAGCCAACTGCTCTTTGCCAACAGGATCCGGCAGACCAATCAGCTGCTTTAATCCGTCCACGCAGGAGGAGAGCTTTCCTTCATCAAATTTCAATCGTTTTAACACTGCCTCGGAAATCCCGTTTTCCTTTGCAGCCTTTAAATCTTTTTCGTTGGCTTCAAACACACAATCTTTTTTTTCAAGAAGTGCTGCAGAAATCCGTTCCAGCGCTCGATTCCTTACTTCAAAAGACGTGGCCGCCATCTTCGGTGAAGCCAGTTTCATCTGATGTACTTTTTGTTTCATAATCTTTTCCCTTCATCACCAACTGTGATTTTAAAGATTATATCAAAGCAAATAAAAAAAAGCCACCGGCAAAAACGCCGATGGCCTTAAACTACAGATTCAACTCTTCCTCGATTCTCTTTTCAATGCGCTCAAGTACCTCTTCCGGTACGGTTCCGTCGCTATGTAAGTCCTCTATTGTGCTTTCGGACGCCTGCAATGCAGCAACATTCAGCCAGGTATCCTTTTGAAACTCTTCATCAAAAATAACAAAGATTTCTCTCTCCCGCAAAATCTCGGACAAAGGTAGTTTCTTATAATCCATAAAATCTGACCTCATTAAACTCGAGATAAGTATTCTCCGGTTCTTGTATCAATCTTGATTACATCGCCCTGGTTAACGAATAAAGGTACGTTAACTGTAGCTCCGGTCTCAACGGTTGCAGGCTTTGTAGCACCTGTAGCTGTATCACCCTTGAATCCCGGCTCTGTCTCGGTAATCTCTAACTCTACGAACAATGGCGGCTCAACTGCAAATACCTTACCCTTGTGTGAGCAAACCTTGCACATTTCGTTTTCTTTAACGAACTTTAATGCATCTCCGATATCACTTTCGGATAAAGCGATCTGATCATAAGTCTCAACATCCATGAAGTTGTAAAGATCGCCATCGTTGTAAAGATACTGCATATCCTTACGCTCAATATGTGCAAGCGGGAACTTTTCAGTCGGTCTGAAAGAAGTCTCCACAACACCACCGTTAACGATATCTTTTAATTTGGTACGAACGAAAGCTGCGCCCTTTCCAGGTTTAACGTGCTGGAATTCAACAATCTGGCAAACCTTTCCATCATATTCAATAGTAACACCGTTCTTAAAATCTCCGGCTACGATCATCTTATAGTTCCTCCTAAATAAACAAAATAACTTTCTGTATTTTACATTAAATTGACACAAAATGCAAATTTAAGACACAGAACCGTCCCCTGTCTTCTATTTGCTGTACTTCTTCTCGATTTCCGTAATCATATTCACACGTTCTTCATGGCGTCCGCCCTGGAAAGTGGCTCCAAGGTAAGCATCTATAATGCTCTTTGCTACTTCTTCACCTACGATTCTTGCGCCAAAGGCAACGATATTGGCATTGTTGTGCTCTTTGATCAAACGTGCAGTGGTAGGCTCGGAACAAACGCCGGCGCGAACTCCCGGCACCTTATTGGCAGCGATGGAGATTCCCACTCCGGTTCCGCAAATCAAGACACCGCAGTCATATGCGCCGCTTGCCACTTTTTCACCAACGGTTTCACCGAAGACGGTATAACTGATGCCCTTGTTTTCGTTGGCACCAAAATCATCCACGGTATGGCCCTTTGACTCTAAATATTCCTTTACCACATTTTTCAATTCAATGGCTGCATGATCATTTCCGATTGCGATTTTCATGTTTGTCCTCTTTTCTAAAACTATTAATTGTTTTCTTTTAGCGGAACTTTTTTTACCTCTCCGCCGAAGGCTTTATAAATCCCGTATCCCAAAAGCACGAAGGCTTCCAAAAAACGCTTAAAAATTATCTGGATTTCCTCTTTCCACTTTAAGATGGGCTTTACCATTACCGTGCGGATTCCTGTTCGGTTTGCGCCCCAAATATCCGTAAAAATCTGGTCTCCCACAAAAAGGGTGGTTGCTTTGTCGGTGCCCATCATCTCCATGGCTTTTTCATAACCTGTCACGGAAGGCTTATTGGCCTTATAGATGTAAAACTCCACCCCCGCCGCTTCTTTAAAGCTTTTTACCCTAGGTTCCTTGTTGTTGGACAACAGCAGGGTGTGAAAGCCCAGTTCGGACAATTCCTTAAAAAAAGCCTTAGCTCTCTCATCTGCCGGAGCATTATGGGGTACCAAAGTATTATCCGTATCGAAAATCACGCCACGATAACCCTCATTATACAGTTTTTCAAAGTCCACTTCGTACACCGAATCGATGTAATCATCGGGATATAAATAGTGTTTCATAACATATTCCTTTTCAACGCCTGAGTATTATAACAGAATCCCACAAAACATACTATGTGAAAATGCACAAAAAAAGCAGCCCCAATCGGGACTGCCTTAAACTCAAATTATAAAGCGAAATCTTCGCCTCCACGTACAGCCTTTGTCTCGGCTGCTTCTGCACCGTTCTTTTCTCCTACGAAGAACTGATACTGCTGAATCGCCTGATCCTTTCTCATATCAGAAATGGCTTTTTCCACATCCAAAGAACGAAGATCGCTGTCTACAGAATTCTTCTCAAAGTTTTCTGTCGGGCGATACTGTTCTGCATAGTCATATGCACCAAAGGTCTGCTTGCTGCGAGCTGCCGCAATGCTTTCTTCGCTGCGCTCAACCTTTGCCTCTTCCTGAGAAGCAACTTCCTTCGGCTCTTCAACGACTGCTTCGCTGTGAACAGATGATATACGGTTTACATTGTAAAAACCTGAATAAGGTCTGATTCCTGAAACGTTCATACTCTGAATTCCCTTTCAACAAAAGATGCTTTCCATTTCCTCTTCACCTAAGATATCGGAGGAACCATGAAAAACTTAACCCCTTGTGAAACAAAATCTATTTATTGAGCATTTTATTCAGCTCATCAAGGAAAGTCTCAACGTCCTTAAACTCACGGTAAACGGATGCAAAACGAACATAAGCAACTGCATCCACGTCCTTTAATTTTTCCATAACAATCTCGCCGATACGATCGGAGCTGACTTCTTTTTCCTCTGAAGAAAAAATCTCTGTCTCCACTTCGTCCACAATCTTTGTGATGGTGTCAACGGATACCGGACGCTTGTGGCAGGCACGAAGGATACCACCTTCAATCTTTGATCTGTCATACTGCTCACGAACATTATCCTTTTTAATAACGATAAGCGGTATGGTCTCAACCTTTTCATAAGTGGTAAAACGCTTTCCGCAATCATCACACATTCTGCGACGACGAATGGAATTATTATCATCGGCCGGTCTAGAATCAATTACACGTGTGTTATCACTACCGCAAAATGGACATCTCATTGATTACTCCTCCAAATCCCCAAAATCAAGCATAAAATATGCAAAAAGATACAATATTTAGTATAAACGAGTATTGGCAAAGTGTCAAACAAGTTTTCTAAATGTTGTACCATTTTTAAAATAATTATCAGAATATAGTATTATACGTTAAATCGGAAAAGAATTACGTCGCCGTCCTGAACCACGTATTCCTTACCTTCCATACCAACGATTCCCTTTTCCTTAGCGGCTGCTAAAGATCCGCAATCCAACAAATCCTGGTAGTTTACAACCTCGGCTTTGATGAATCCGCGTTCAAAGTCTGTATGAATCTTTCCTGCTGCCTGTGGAGCCTTGGTACCTTTTTTAATGGTCCAAGCACGGCACTCATCCTCGCCGGCAGTTAAGAAACTCATTAATCCAAGTAAGGAGTAGCTGGCAGCAATCAACTTGTCCAGTCCGGAAGAAGTTACGCCCAAATCCTCCAAGAATACCTGCTTTTCTTCATCATCCAACTCGGATAGCTCCTGCTCCATCTCGGCGCAAACCACAAATACCTCGGACTGCTCATTTTTGGCAATCTCACGAACTGCTGCCACGTGCGGGTTGGAAGCACCGTCATCTGCCATATCCTCTTCGGCTACGTTTGCCGCATAGATAACCGGCTTTGCGGTAAGAAGGTTATAAGAATTAAACCAGATAGCTTCATCCTCATCCGTATCGGATACTTCAAAAAGCTTTGCCATCTTGCCGTCTTCCATATGTGCCTTTAAACGTTCGATTAAAGCCACTTCCTTTGCCAAGGTCTTGTCCATCTTTGACTGCTTGTAAATCTTCTGATAACGGCGATCGATGATTTCCAAATCGGAGAATAAAAGTTCTAAGTTAATGGTTTCAATATCTCTGGCGGGATTGATATTTCCGTCTACGTGAACCACGTTGGTATCCTCAAAGCAGCGAACCACGTGAACGATGGCATCTACCTCACGAATATTTGCTAAAAACTGGTTTCCAAGGCCTTCACCCTTGGATGCACCCTTTACCAAACCTGCGATATCTACAAAATCGATGGTAGCAGGAGTCACCTTTTTGGTGTGATATAACTCGCCCAACTTTTCCAATCTTTCATCCGGTACCGCAACCACACCTACGTTGGGATCAATGGTAGCAAAGGGATAGTTTGCAGCCAAAGCTCCAGCCTTTGTAAGTGAATTAAATAAAGTTGACTTACCTACGTTTGGTAAACCTACAATGCCGAGTTTCATAATGTTTTATATCTCCTTAAAAAGTCTTTATTTTACGGGCTTTGCGCGATTTGCGATTTCGACCGAGTACCACATCGAGTACCACGACTTAATATTTCGCATTAAGTTTTATACCACTTTTAACGCGTCAGCCACGAGATCAATCTCTCTATGTTTTTCATCTTCCGTAATATGTACGTATAGCTTCATGGTAATGCCAATATTAGAGTGTCCTAAAATCTTCTGCAGTGTCTTAGGCTTCATACCGCCTTCAATGCACCTTGTGGCAAATGTGTGTCTCAGCACATGCATTGAGAAACGAGGAATACCAACGCGGTCACAGTACTTAAATAATCCGGTATCATATGTGCTGTTTTTAATCGGTGTTCCCTTTCTGCAAAGGAAAACTACGTCATTCCACTCAATTGGCACGAGCTTTAAGCCCTTATTTTTCAATCTCTGGTTTTCAAGAATACGAATTGCTTCGTCTGTAAGAGGAATTGTACGATAGCCAGACTTACTTTTGGGTGGACCGACTCTCCACTCTCCAGCCTTATATCGATACTCCATCGTTCTCTCAATCTTCAAGGTACGATTCTTGAAGTCGATATCACTCCACCTAAGTCCGATAAGTTCTCCTGTGCGGAGTCCGGTCTGCAACACAAAACGATATTGATTCTCATAGCTATAGCCGACTACCGCCTCTAAGAACTTCTTCTGGACATCTATCGTAAGAGCTTCTT
>JAEEGL012912996.1_pt1 | contig 16052 bp, 18 predicted proteins | sample 9134231 | NCBI WGS metagenome assembly JAEEGL01 (sample SAMN16246548, study PRJNA631951) | gut metagenome | biome: gut microbiome; feature: rumen; material: fiber-attached | host: Bos | place: Iran: Karaj | collected 2018-10 | reverse complement strand
TCTTTATTTACGTAATTTTTTAATTTTTCGTTTGCGTCTTTTAAATTTTGCATCAAAGCGGAAGTTTGTCCGTAATCGATAGTCGAATATAGGTATTGATTTATTATAATGGGTAAAGCATCAACTGTATAACTCCAAGTCTGCCAATTATTAAGTCGTTCTGTTGGTTGAGGTATAGTGGTAGGTTTAAGCAAGAAGATGCTTATTGGCTTCTTGTAAACAAAATTTTTTGGCGGGGTACCTTTTTCAAATTGTTTTAAAAATTCATTTAGCTCGTTTAAAAGTATGTTACCGTTGCGTTCATTTGCCAGACCGATAAAGGCATATTTATAGTTTTTAATTCCTTCACATAACCGTTCGAGATTTTCTTTTACAAATCTATTAACAAAAAGATTAGAATATTGGGATGTCGCGCTTTTATAGATGTCTTGCCAGAGAGTATTGCAACGTTTAAATATTCCATTTAGATCATTATTATAGGATACAGGTTCGGTTTCTTTGTCGATACTTGTGGCCTTCGAAAGAAAGTTCTTAAGATCCCTGGTGGATGACACCATTGCCTTTAAGTGCCGCTTGGTGGATATTGACGAGAGCGGTCTTCCTACGAGCGTGTTTTCACACAATTCGGCAAAGCTTTCGAGTTGCGCGGCAAGGTCATTTCTTAGGTGTTTTAAAGTTGCTCTTAGATTTACTGTAAAATCTATTTCATCCTCCAATATTTTTAAAAAATTTTCATCTACTGTTTTTTTAGACATATAAACCGCCTCCGTTTTTTTGTTTATATTTTTGCAATTTTGGCAATGCATAAAGCATATTATATTATATATTTTCAAAATGTCAAGTAAGTTCATAAAGAATTTTAATAAATTTATTTTTTGAGTTTTATAACATTATAAATTAAAATCCAAAAATGAGATAAATAGAGATAATTATATAAATATAAGGGGAAAATTGAAGTTATATGCTTTAAAATTAAATTTTTATTGACAATTGTTATATAAGGTGATATCATTTTAAAGTCAGAATTTTAATTTATAGGAGGAAAAAAGATGTCTACATTTATGCCTAAAAAAGGCCAAGTAGAGCGCAAATGGTACATAATTGACGCAGCAGGCAAACCGCTCGGCAGAGTTGCTGTTAAAGTAGCCAATTTGCTTCGTGGAAAGAACAAACCCATTTTCGCTCCGCATGTGGATTGTGGTGACCACGTAATCGTAATAAATTGTGAAAAAGCAATTCTTACGGGGAAGAAACTTACAAAAAAATATCATTATCATCACACTGGATATATTGGTCATTTAAAGAGCGTGAGATATGATACTTTAATGAGAGAAAATCCAGAAAAAGCAATGTTTTTGGCTGTAAAAGGAATGCTTCAAGGAAATTCTTTAGGACGTAAGCAAATTACGAGACTTCGTACCGTTGTTGGGGCAAGTCATAAATACGAAGCACAAAAACCTGAAATACTTAGCGATGTGGAGGGAAATAGATAATGTACAATAAAACTCCTTTCTTTTATGGAACGGGCAGAAGAAAAAGCTCCGTAGCCAGGGTTAGACTTTACAAAGGAAGCGGAAAAATAATAATTAACAAAAGAGATATCGATGAATATTTCGGTTTAGAAACCTTGAAAGTTATAGTTCGTCAGCCTTTGGCTCTTACAGAAAACGAAGGAACGTTTGATATAGTCTGTAACGTTTCGGGCGGTGGAGTTGCCGGTCAAGCGGGCGCCATCAGACACGGTATAGCAAGAGCTCTTTTAGAATGTGATTCTGAAAAATTCAGATCGAGCTTAAAAAAAGCAGGATTTATAATGCGTGATCCGAGAATGAAAGAACGTAAGAAATACGGACTTAAGAAAGCAAGAAAGGCACCGCAATTTTCAAAGAGATAGTATTTTTTGTATTTTGTTTGAAATTATTTTTTGGAGAACGAAGGAGGGACGATGGTGTGGGCTTTATTGCTTACTGATTCGATAAAACGATATGTATGATTATGTAATTGTTTCGGATTTAACCATGGATTTGCCCTCTGATTTGAAAAAAAGCTTAGGAATTTTAACATTACCCATGGAAGTGATAGTGGGCGAAAGATCCTTTAAAGGCGACGATATTAACATCAACGATTTTTATTCCAGTATGAGGAAGAAAATCCCTGTTTCTACGACGCTAGTTAATCCTTCCGAATTCGAAGAATATTTCGGTAATTATTTGGAGCAGGGTAAGGATGTTATTTATTTGTGTTTATCTTCGCCACTGAGTGGAATGTATAATTCCGCTTGCTTAGCTGCAAAAGAGCTAGAAAATCGTTTTTCGGGAAGTAAGCTTAAAATAATTGATTCTTTGAGCGCTTCATTAGGTATCGGATATCTTGCCAGCGAAGCTTCAAAAATGCGCAGTCAGGGCGCCGATATATGTGAAACTGAAAAGTGGTTAAATGAAAATAAACATAAGGTGTGTCATTGGTTCGTTGTGGATGATCTTTATCATCTAAAACGTGGTGGTAGAGTATCAGCCAGTACAGCGTTTGTTGGTAGTATGATGAATATCAAACCAATTCTTAAGGTCGATAAAGATGGTAAGCTTAGTGTTTGTGAAAGCACCAGGGGGCGTAAAAAGGCATTTGATACCTTGATTTCCAAGCTTTGCGTATGTGCTGACAAAAAAGATATGAAAAATGAAACAATATATATAGCTCACGCCGGTTGCGAAGATGATGCAAAGTTTTTGGCTCAGGAAGTAAACAAAATGATAAAGGTTAAAGATATTATCATACATCCGATTACCCCGGTCATCGGGGCACATACAGGCGCTGGTACGTTGGCACTGATTTTCCCCGGCGTGGGGAGATAATAATAGTTTTAATATTTTAAAGAGGAGGATATAATTTTATGCCAAATATTAAATCTGCTAAAAAGAGAGTAAGAGTAATAAATTCTAAAACTGCAAGAAATAGGGCTTATAAGTCAGCTCTTAGAACAGCGGTGAAAGTTGCTTTGGAAGAGAAGGCCGGAATGGATGGCGCTTTGGTTAAAGCAGCGCTTAAAAAGCTTGACCAAGCCGTTTCTAAAGGAATTATTCATAAAAACACTGCGGCGCGTAAAAAAGCAGCAATAGTTCGTAGTTGTAAAGCGTAGTTAAAAACCACCGGAGAAATTCGGTGGTTTTTTTGATCATATTATTTGTCTTTGGATGTATGTAGTTTATTGGTGTGATTTTGTGAAATTTATAATTTTTGTTATCGCATCGTTTATAGAGGTGCCGAAGTTTTAAAAAGATAAATGATTGTTACTTGAAATTGTAGAAAACCAAAAATCTAGGATAGTTCTTTATCGGTTATTTTTAATTTTAAGTATACAAGTTGCTATTTGAAGCAAGGAGTTTACCAGCATAATTTTGTAAGATTTGTAATGTTTATTATTACTGTTTAAAACGGTATAGAAAATTTTGCAATAGATATCATCGTTGATGCTCGTATAGTTTATAAAAATAAACCCCCACCTAGTGTATCGGTGGAGTTTTTTATTTTAAATTGTCAGTGCCTAGCATATCATTTGCTTTTTGAAAATTTTTTTCTATAATGGCCTCTCGTATCTTTGTAGAGCTAATAACTTCTTTTTTGTACAAAACTGGTTTTACAATATAGGTATTTATGCCGTACTTTTGGCAAATTTTTTTTAGATCTTCGGCGCCTGCCGTGCCTCCGCGCCCAAAGTGGTAATTAAATCCGCAAATAGCTACCTTGGTGTTTAGTTTTTTTATCAATATTTCTTTTACAAATTGTTCGGGTGATAGATTTCTTACTTCTTCAAAATCTACTGAGTAAAAAAGCTCTATTCCCATTTTTTCCAGTTTTTGCTTTTTTTCGTCTGAGTTCATTATTTGCATGATATCGCTGTGTGCCAAAATTGATTTAGGATTTTGAGAAAAAGTAAATACAGCTGGGGTCAACCCTTTATTTTTAAAACACACTGTTTTTTTAATTACCCTTTTATGGCCTAAATGAAGCCCGTCAAAAAAACCAAGCGCAACCGCTTTTTCTTCCGAGTTTTCGTCAGTAATTTTATTGTATATTTTCATAGCTCACTCCTTTTTATTTTATTTGGCATTTTACGATTTTAAGTTCATCGGCTTCTTTATCAATTCTGCCGATACCGATGAATTTTTTGTTGTTGTAGACTTTTACCATTTCGTTATTTTTTAAATCTAACGGTAAATGTAATCTTTGTAAAAATAAATTACCGCCGTTTTTAAAGCGTATTTCTTGCGCGTTGCTTATCATTATTGAATTTAGATTTCCAAAGAGACTATCTGTCGGTAATAAATAGCTTTTAACTATTTGTTCGGCTGAGAGTTTATTTATTTTGCTCAGTGGTATGCTTTGTGATATTTTAAATCCGTTGGATAATGTTCTATTTAAGGCTGTCATAACTGCGCCGCAACCAAGCTTTTCTCCTATATCGGAGCAAAGGGAGCGTATATATGTTCCTTTAGAGCAAGTAACATCTATGGTGGCGGTCTGACTTTTTTCATCAAAATCAAGTAATACTAAGTGTTTTATATAGACATCACGTGATTTGCGCTCGATGATAATGCCATCACGTGCCAAATCACAGAGTTTTTTTCCATCTTTTTTTATTGCTGAAAACATGGGCGGTGTTTGCTTTATATTGCCTTTGAATGTATCTAAAATTGTTTTAAGCATTTCTTTTGTGACTTTAGATTTTGTATTTGTTATTATTTTACCTGTTATATCAAGAGAATCTGTTGTAATGCCAAAATGCATTTGAGCGGTATATCGTTTGTTATTGTCTTGACAATATATTTGAAATTTTGCCGTTTCTCCCAAAAGAATGGGGAGCACGCCTGTAGCCATAGGGTCTAAGGTCCCCATATGGCCTATTTTTCGCTGTCCGAGTTTTTTTCGAAGAATTGCAATTATATCGAATGAAGTATAGTCCTTAGGTTTGTTGATAATTATTATTCCGTTCATATATTTACCATTTTAATTTTTCTTTTATAATTTCCAGTATCTTTTTTTTAGTATCGTTTGTATTACCATCAAATTCAAATCCGCCTGCTCTAGTATGTCCGCCTCCGCCAAAATTTTTGCAAAATTCGTTAGCATCTATGGTTTTGGAAGTTCTAACAGAAATTTTATTTTTTCCGGGCTCTACTTCTTTTATAGTTATTCCGATGTCAACGCCTTCTATTTTTATAGGTATGGAAGCGATTCCTTCAAGTTCACTGCTATTTATCTTTAGATTTTCCATTTCTTTTAGAGTAATATGAGTAATTGCGCATTTGCCATCAAAAAAGTATTCCAAGTTTTGATATATAACTTTTTCAAGTTCTACTTTTTTGCGTGGTTTAATAGTAAAAAGACTTTCATTTATTACGTCTATTGTAGCCCCTTGCTGCATTAATTTTCCTGCTATAAAGTGAGTTGTCGGGGTAGTATTAGAGTATTCAAAACATCCGGTATCGGTGGCAATTCCCGTATATAAACAAGATGCCATTTCTTGATCACATGGTAAGTTCATTTCAAGTAGTAGTCTATAGATTATCTCACATGTTGCTGCAGCAGTGCTATCAATAAAGAATAAAGGGGAATACTTTTGGTTTGATATATGGTGATCAATGCAAAGATTTATTTTATTTTTATAATTTTTTAAGTTTTCGCCTAGTAAAGCAGTATCTGCTAGGTCCAGCGCGATAATATATTCTGGCTCAAAATTTTCTTGATGAATAAAATTTTCCATGAATCTGAATTTTTCGGGTGTGGGGTTGTTACAAAGTATTTTTGCGTGTTTACCTATTTTTTGTATCGCGCGGCATAGGGCATATGATGATCCTAGAGCGTCTCCGTCCGGAAACGCGTGAGTTAATATATAAAAATAATCTTTACTATCTATTATATTTGCAATATTTAGTAATGACACCATAGTTATTCACCACTTTATTTTAGTTTTTTGTATTTAAAAAAGGGAAAAGAGAGCCGATTGTTTTTATCAGCTCTTTTGTTTGTTTTAGATATCATTGTTCTTATAATTGGTTTTCGCGTTAGCATGGCTAATATCATTATTATTTTGAATGGCCAAATTTTCTATTTTTTTGGAAATTTCAAAGGCGTATTCGATCGTGTTGGTTGGAAAGAACACAATGTTTGGTATATATTTGAGTGTTAATTTTTCACCCAATTTTTTCCGTATAACTCCACTGGCGGCGTTTAGTATTTTACAAGCTTGAGTAGAGTGTTCGAGACCATCCAAAGAACTTACAAAAATATGGCAACTGCTTTTATCATTTGAAACTTCCACTGAAATTACACTAAGTAAACTTTCTTTTAGCCGAGGGTCCTTGAGGGTAGGAATTATGTTTATAATCCCTCTTTTTATGTCTTCGGTATTGTGCTGGGACCTATGACTTGCCATAACTTACTCCTTTTAATCCTCACGATATTCTTCCATGATAAATGCTTCAAAAATATCTCCTGTTTTGATATCATTAAAGTTTTCAAGTCCTATACCGCATTCAAATCCTTGTGCGACTTCTTTTGCGTCGTCTTTAAATCTTTTAAGCGAAGATATTTCGTCTTCGCATATGACAATTCCGTCACGCACGACACGAATTTTGGCGTTTCTGGTAACTTTCCCGGATAAAATATAACATCCTGCAATGGTTCCAATACTTGAAATTTTGTAAACTTCGCGGCATTCTGCACGGCCCAGTTCTACCTCTCGATATTTTGGTGCGAGCATGCCTTTCATAGCGGCCGTTATTTCTTCTATGCATTCATAAATTATTCTGTATAGGCGTACATCTACACCGATACGTTTGGCTGTTTCATAGGCGTTTGGTTCAGGACGCACATTAAAGCCTACGATTATAGCATTTGAAGCATTTGCGAGCATTACGTCTGATTCGTTAATTGCGCCAACTGCACCATGTATAACTTTTACTCTTACTTCTGGATTTGATATTTTTTCAAGCGATTGTTTAACAGCTTCTACCGAACCTTGGACGTCGCCTTTTACAATAATTTTTAATTCTTTAACATCGCCGAACTGCATTTGATCAAATAAGTTATCAAGTGTCACCTTGGTTCTACTGTTAAATTCAGCTTCTTTTATGTTGCTTCTGCGTTGTTCAGCTAGCTGACGTGCAAGTTTTTCGTTCGAAACGGCATCCACGGTATCTCCGCCTGTTGGTACTGTATCAAGCCCTGTAATTGCGACCGGTACGGATGGTCCGGCTTCTTTTACTTTTTCACCTTTATCGTTTGTCATGGCACGAACTCTTCCCACAGCTGTGCCCGCAACTACTATGTCTCCTAATTTTAGTGTACCGTTTTGGATAAGGATTGTTGCAACCGGGCCGCGACCTTTATCGAGCTTGGCTTCGATTACGGTACCTTTTGCATTTCTGTTTGGATTGGCTTTTAATTCTTTAATATCTGCAACCAATAGTATCATATCCAAAAGTTCATCTATACCGGTTTTTTGTTTTGCAGAGACCTTTATACACGGAACATCGCCGCCCCATTGCTCGGGGAGGAGATTGTATTCTGTTAATTGTTGCATAACTTTTTCTGGATTTGCGCCCGGTGTATCCATTTTATTTATTGCAACTATTATTGAAACATTTGCAGCTTTAGCATGATTGATAGCCTCCACGGTTTGGGGTTTTATGCCGTCATCCGCAGCAACCACCAATACGGCTATATCAGTAATTTGAGCGCCTCGTGCGCGCATGGTTGTGAAGGCCTCGTGACCCGGAGTATCCAAAAATGTTATAGGTTTGCCATTTGCGGTTATTTTATAAGCGCCTATGTGCTGCGTAATACCGCCAGCTTCGGTGGATGTAACGTCTGCATGTCTTATGGCATCCAGTAGGGAAGTTTTGCCGTGGTCAACGTGCCCCATAACTACGACTACCGGTGCTCTTGGTTTTAGATCTTCTTCTCTATCTTCGCTGTCATCGATTATCATTTCTTCTATGGTTACGGTTTCTTCTTTTTCAACTTTGGCATGGAATTCCATGGCGACTAGACTGGCGGTATCGAAATCAATTGTGTCGTTAATGGATGCCATAGTACCCATCATCATTAATTTTTTAATTACCTCAGCAGCTGTTGCTTTGAGCCGCAGAGCAAGTTCTCCGACGGTTATCTCATCAGGTATGGAAACTGTTATTGGTTTTGCTTTACGCTCTTCAGCTATACGTTTTAATCTTTCGGCTTCGGTTTCTCTTTTGGCGCTTTTGAACTTATTTCTTTGTTGTGATTTTTGAACGATTTTTTGTTTGGTGGAAGAGTTATCGGTTTTAATTTTTTCGGAAGCTATTTTGTCATATTTTTCGTTGTATTTATCAATATTAACATTCTCAATTCTTGTATTGACTACTTTGCTTACCGGCTCTTCGGTTTGTAGCATTGGGGCGGAGGAAGTGCCTGTAAGGATTATTTTTTCTTCTTTTTCTTTTGGGCGAATTTTTTTAACCGCTTTTTGTGGTTTTGTTTTAATATTTTTGTCGGGAGCTTTTTTATCACTAATTTCTTCTTTATCAGTTTGTCTTGGTTTAGATTTTGATAGGCCCTTATCTTCACTGTCTTGAGCGGCAGGCGAAGTTTTTGCCTTTTCCTGCTTGGAGTTAAAATATGCATCAAAATTTTCAACCTGATTTTTCTGAGTATAGTATTCAAATATGATGTTTAGTTCGTCTTCCGTAAGAGCTGTCATATGTTTTTTTTCTTCACCCAAATAGTCTTTTAAAAGTTCAATAACTTCTTTGCTTGCAACGCCTAAGTCCTTTGCGACTTCATGTACCCTGTATTTTATCATCATATATTGCATGCCTCCCGATTACACTTGTTATTTTTAATTTCACATAGTTCCAAATTAATTATTTCTATTATTTTCTTAGTAAAATTTTCATTCTTAACTCCTATTATAGCTGAGTATTTGCCGAATAGATTGAAAATATCATCTTTTGAAAAAGAAACTTTAAAAATTTTTATGCCGTTTAAAGTGGCAAAAGTTTTGATTTCGCTAAAAGAATTATCCGATATATCATTTGTCAGGAGGATAAGCTTTACATTTTTCTCCGAACCCTCTTTTTTAACACTGTCCATACCTAAAACAATATTTCCTGACTTTTTCGTTATACCAAGAAAATTAATCAAACTTTTGCTTGGTGGTACTGATTTTATGCTTTCGGTCTGTAGGTTTGTATCTTTGATATCGATTCCATTGCCATTTATTATATTTTCAAGCGATTCGTATATTTTTTTATCAATTTTGCATTTGAAGGATTTTTCTAGTTTTCTAAATTTTATTGCGTTTTTCAGGCACTCTCTATTCTTGCAAATGTACGCGCTGCGGCCGTCTTTTTTTACGCTTTTTTCAAAAACTTCAAAAAATGTTTCGTTTTCGTTTTTTGGGCTTTTAATTATTGACACAAGCTCATTTTTAGGCTTTTTTTCACCGCACCCTATGCAAGTTCTTAAAGGTATTTTTTTTAAAGTCAATTATATTACACTACCTTTTTATTTTTAATCTTCTCCGTAAAATCCGCTTTCAGGTCTTATATCTATTTTGTATCCCGTAAGACGCGCCGCAAGGCGTACATTTTGCCCGCGGTTTCCGATTGATAGTGAAAGCTGATTGTCGGGCACGGTTGCAGTGCAAGTTTTTGGGGTATCGGAATTAAATTCTATTTTAACAACACGAGCGGGTGCGAGTGCTGCAGCAATAAATTTTTCTGGATCTTCGCTATATTCTATAAGATCAATTTTTTCTCCGCCGAGTTCGTCTATTATTGTATTGAGCCGGGTTCCGTGTGAACCTATGCAAGAACCGACCGCATCAACATTAGGATTATTGCTCTGAACGGCCACCTTGCTTCTTGAGCCTGCTTCTCTTGAAACTGATTTTATTTCAACGGTTCCATCTTGTATTTCGGGGATTTCATTTTCAAATAATTTTCTAACAAAATTAGGGTGAGTCCTTGAAATCATTATCTTGGGGCCTTTATCAGCCATTTTAACATTCGAAACGTAAACTTTTATATGGTCGCCTTCCCGCACGGCTTCATTTCCTATTTGTTCGCCCTTGGGCAGTGTCGATTCAGCTTTGCCTATTCTTAGCGTGAAGGCGCCGCTTTTACTATCTATTTTTTCAATAAGCGCGCTGACTATTTGGTCTTGTTTGCTTTGAAATTCTTGCGCTATCTGGCTTCTTTCGCCGTCTTTAATGCCTTGTCTTATTATATTTCTTGCAGTTTGAGCGGCAATACGACCGAATTCTTTTGTATCTAAAACTACTTTTACCTGTTCTCCGATTTTTGCTTTTTTATTTATTTTTTTTGCATCTTTTAGCGAAATTTCTTTTCCGGGCAGGGACACCTCTTTTACCACAGTTTTTAGCAAATCTACTTCAAATATATTTTCTTCTTCATCAAAGTTTACTATTACTTCTTCATTTCCGTCATAAGTGTTTTTGCATGCAGTGACTATCGCTTTGTTTATTTTTTCCAACATAAAGTCCATGGATATTCCGCGTTCCTTTTCGAGTGATCTTAATGCTTCAAAAATTTCTGCGTTCATAATGTTTTCTCCTTTTAAATTTTTAATTTTCGTATAAGTTTATGTGGGCAATATTTTTTCTGTCGATTGATAGCGTTTTTTCATTTTCCTGTTGAGTGTCTATTTCTATGCTGCAATTGCTAAAAGATTTTAAAATTCCGAAAAGCTCTTTTTGATTGTTTTTATCTGGCCGTATTAATCTTATTTTTATACTATATCCTTTGAATTTTTCAAAATGTTCATCTTTTGAAAGTTCTCTTTCGATGCCTGGTGAACAAACCTCTAAAAAATAAGAATCGGGTATGGGGTCAAGTTCATCGAGTGGGGCGTCAAGTGCGCGACTCATATTTTCGCAGTCGTCTAGCGTTACTCCGTTTTTGCTATCTATAAAAACTCGTAGGTATTGATTGGGGCCTTCTTTAACCAGCTTTATATCCCAAATCTCAAGTCCCAGCTCATCCGCAAGCGGTTTTGCCATATGATATATTATTTCGGCAATGCTTCCTGATTTTCGTTTTTTTAGCATACATTATTCCCCCAACACAAACAAAAGAGCGGGATCTCCCACTCTCCTTTTTGCCTAGTAACAACCACTGGTAGTTATTCTAACATATAGTGTAAAAATAAGTCAATACATTTATTTTTAAATTTATAAAATATTTTACTTGCTTAACTATGGTAATATTTTTTTGCTTTTTCTACTATGCTTTGCGTGGTTTTATCTTTAGTTATAACTTTATTTAGCAGTTTTGAATATTCTTTATAAACAAATTTTAGTTCTTCCGGAGTTAGATTTTGCAGCGCTTCCAAAGCGGTTTTAAAAATGCGATTGTTTTTTGAAGTGTATAAACACATCGATACTAAACATGCGCATTCACATATCTTGGAACAAATATTTTTATCAAAATCTTTGTCTAGTAGTTCGTTTAAGAGTGCTGTTTTCATTTTTAAACACTGCATAAATTCGTAAGTGGAGAGCAGTTTTATACCAAAGTATTTGCCGGAAATAATAATTGGTTCGGTAAGGTGCGCTCGCCCGATGGATTTTTGTCCGTTTGGTTTTAAAATTTTTTTACAATAGTTTTTTTTAAAATTTTGGCTGTCCATCTGATTCTCCTTATATAACAAATAAAAACAATATCAAGACAATTCTTAGTTGGTTTTTAAAATTCGAAATGCCTTGGTATTGAATTTTTATTTTTGATTTTTAAATGTGGGATGTATAGAACTAGGCTTTTTCCAGAACCCCTCTTTCATACATGGCCGTATTTGAAAGATATACAGTCTCCGCTTTTTTGATTGTATAGTCTTGTCCGTTCATAGTTATAACGGTTGTATCAGGATATGTGCTGATTGGGTAATCGGGCAAGCCTATGTATAAAAACTGTTCATCTCCGGGATTTTCCAAATAATCTCCATATAATTCACTTTGGTAGTCACATCGTAGGGGCTGAATAAATGCATTTGTATAAATTGGATTATCGTTGTCACTTTTTTGTATGGTTATATCTTGGCCAAACTCGTTTATAAGCATTTTTGTTTTTATGTTCATTTTGAAATTATCTCCATAAAATTTTATTATTGCAAAATTGTTTCAAACATAAAATCGTCATCATTTAATAGATCTGCTATGGAGTGTTTGGCGTCTTTCCATACTGCAAGTGCCATTTTAACGCTTGTTTTAGCGTCAGACTTTATTTTAATTTCTCCCGCTGTAAAGGATTCCATTCCGCCGCCGGATGCCCTATAAATAACATATCGATAAAACGCAAGTGCTGCAGCTGCAGCTTCTAATCGTCTGTGATGTTCGGTTTCGTCGATTTCGCTTTTTAAGTGTCTTCTTATTTCATCTGCGGCTTCTTCGCATACTTCAGTCCATGGAAACGCTTCTTCAAATGATATGTTTGCTATAATTGAAAATCGTTTGACTATATTTTGTAATTTCAAAAGCAGTCACTTCCTTGTTTATAAAACTTTCTCCCCGCACAAAGCTCGGCGGGGAGGGGTAAGTATTAAATTTTTTATTTATACGAACAGTTTTATTTTTGTTGTTGAAAAGTTTCGATTATTATGCGCCCGCTGAAACGTAGCTAAGGACTTTAACTGCATCTTTAAACAGTCTTGAGAATCCTGCTGTGACCGAAATAGCTGCTTTTTCGAGTTGTTTTTCAATGACTTTATCATATTCTACCATTACGTTTCCGGATTGAATCATCTGCAGCGCAAAGTTCTTATCAAAGCCGATGATCTTTTTATCCGTAACGCTTGAATTCAAGATAAGCTGAGCACCAAGAGGCGTAGCAACTTTTCCTGTTCCGTGGAAGCTAAGTCCCGCTTCGGCGTCTTGCATTGCCGTTAAGCCCAGAATATCTTGGATTGTCGCGGCAGAAGCTATCATTACGTTTGGTTGATATGGAGCAAGATTTGCCCAAAGTTTTAAAAGGTCAGCATAAACGAGTGTGCCGGCGGTTGCAGAGTTTACTTCCGTAGCTGCTGTTGCGCCTGTGGAGAGGAGCGCTGTTACAGCATCGGTGATTTGTTCGTTTGCGATATCCATACCGATTTGCTTAAATATTACAGCTACGACATCTAAGTTTTGGAATCTCATGGCTTCGTAAGAAGAGGTAAAGAATCTTCCATATTTTTTAAGCGCTACCAAAGTGCTGTTAGTGCGCACATCTACTTCACGTAGAGCATTACCTTCCGTGCCGTCGGTACCGCTCGAAGCTGCGGTTGTTGAGGTTATTGCTCTATAGTCAATTCCGTCAATGAAAGTGTTTGCGGCGGTGATTGAAGGGAGTACATTGCATGCCATTAAACCTTGTTTAATTGCGCGAGATAAAAATTCAGGGAAAAGAATTGCAGAGTCTGTTGCGCTGAAGAATTTTTCAACTTTATCGCAATCGTGTCCGCTTACCTTGATGTTAAATCTTTTGAGCTGGCGTTGATATGCGTCTAACCCATCAAGTTCGGTTCCTTTGTAGTTTTCGGAAGGGTCAAGTTCTTCGAGAACCTTTGTAAAGCTTTTACCCGTAACCGAGTACATTCCTTTTTCTAATTTGATTGAATCGTAAAATGCCATTTTTATTCCTCCATGATTAATTTATATTTTGAATTGGGTGTTTTGGATTTTTTGAGTTTTAGATTGTTCTGAGCTAAATTGCGGTTTGATTGGTATCACTTCTGAGAGTTTAGATTTAAAGAAATTGCGGAATGATTTAAGTTCGTCGATGCTTAATTTTTCAGCAACACTTTTCATCACTTGACTGTTTATTTCGGGTTGTACTATTGATGAAAGCTTTAACATCTCGTTTTTTAAATCTTCTTTGTAGCAAGAGCCTATTTTTGCTTTCTCTTTTAAATCGCCTATTAAATTTAAAAGTTTAGAAGTTTCTGCCTGGGATAAAGTAACTTCTTCGCCTGAGTTTAGACTTTTTATTATGTCTTCCATTTTTTTCTCACCTCCGTTCTGTGATGGGGTAAATGTCTTTATAACTCCTGCACTACGCTGGGCGGGCACTGCTACAAATGACCATTCATAAGCATCGGTTGGGCAGCTTAGTATCCTATGGCAAATCTGATATGTTCCATTTTTCTTATACTTTCTGCCTTTTACGTGATTGCAGGTTTCTTCATTCAGATTTTTTTCGCAGATGGAGCACGTTTTGCCTTCTACTTTACAGCCAACGCTTACTTCTTTTTTAATTCCCGAGTCGATTTCGAGAATTATATTTTCATTTTTTTCGCTTTTTGGCATATAAGCTTTTGCGATTAATCTTTTATAAGGGTTACCGAGTAGATTTTTTTTATCAGGAATAGTCTCGGTGTGGCACTCATAAATTCTTGCCGTTTGATTTTGGCTTTTGGGGTCATGGTCTAAAATCCCTGTTTTGCCTATGAAAAGCTTGGCAAGTGTCTCTAGTGCTTCATCCGTGAACCTGTCGTTATCGCGGTCAATATCGTTATCACAAAGCACAACAGAGAATGTATAAATCTCATTTTCGCTAAACTGTCTACGCGTTAATTTGTTTATAAGACTTAATTCTTCGGACGAGATACTTGTTTTGGATTCGGATTTTACTATATATCCGCCCTTGTTTTCGAGTTCTTTTGTCTTTTCGATTTTCATTTTTAATCACCTTTTTTATTGATTTTTTTCGGATAAGTCCTCAAAAGGTTTGCCGTATTTTTCTTCAAGTTGTTTTTCAATCTCTTGTGCTCTTGCATTTAGTAGTCTTGCATTTGCAATATGAACATGATCTTTGAGGTCGATTTTATCCCAAGAGATGGCATATTCTTCATTGATACCGTGGAGTTTTAACCACATATCGCAAATTTGCCTGATGATTGGGTTTAAAATTCTTCTGTAAGCTTCGAGTTCGCTGCTTAGAATCTCGGATTGCTGCACTGACATTGTTTCGGTCGTGGACCAGTTTATTCCGAGTAAGAACGGCGGTATTGAAAGTTTGCTTATAATTTGTTCCAAAAGCTGACGTACAGGTACTTGGCTGTTAAGAATTTGGTTATCTGCTCCGATTACCTTTATATCTACATCTCCGACGGCGATAAAATCGCTAGGAGTGGTGCCCTGGCGCATTGCTTTGCTCCATTCGGAGGCTATCTGAGCTGCTCTTTCCTTGGAATATGCACGTTGCCCTGAATCTGCGGGCGGTTTATATGTAATTGCAAAACGAACATTTCCGATTCTTTCCCAATTTACGCCTATACTATGGAAGATTTTAAGTAATATATTGCTGATAAACGGCAATCCTTTGAGTATGGAATTTCCGTATATACTGCCGGGATCGGGGTTGAATGAAGAAACCAAAATAAGTTCTGGATATTTGATTGGTTCCGATGAGCCGTTCGGATGTTTTTTGCAAACTTTTAGTTCAAGTGGACTTCCATCGGTTGTCAGTTCGACATTTTCAAGCGGTGCATTATAAAGAGCGGCTATATCTCCTTTGTTTGTATCTATTACCATTTCACCTACGGCCGTTCCATAAGTTAGCAATTGATCCAAATGATTCATGATAAAGTTGTTCGCGCCAAGCCCGCAGGCATTTACCTTAACATTTGTAATGAATTTATTTAGTTTTCTCTCTACTAAATCGTTTTTGGATTTAATTGTGAATTCTCCTGTTAAGCGCAAAATTTTTGAAATAGCAGCATCTATAACAGGTACAGCTTCTCTTAATGATCTGTAAAGCTTAATTTCTGCGGCGGATGCGGGTGTGGCTGAGATATGTTTGTCGAGTATTCCGAAGGGATGAGTACTTTTTGAATTAGAGGGTGCTGTTTGTACTGAAATCGGTTCTTTCTTTTTCTTCTTAAAAAATTCCACTTTTATGCTCCTTTATCTTTCTGCAGCCAATGCAAAAAATGGATCATCGTCTGCATTCATTATTGTTGTTACAAAATAGCGTATGTCGTCCATTGCGTGGTCATTTTCTTTTACGGGCGTGTCT
>JAEEGL012348064.1_pt1 | contig 16052 bp, 14 predicted proteins | sample 9134231 | NCBI WGS metagenome assembly JAEEGL01 (sample SAMN16246548, study PRJNA631951) | gut metagenome | biome: gut microbiome; feature: rumen; material: fiber-attached | host: Bos | place: Iran: Karaj | collected 2018-10 | reverse complement strand
CATCAAGGCTGGTTATCCTTACCTGATTTACTCTCCCAAGTCGCAGTATTTCCGCGCAAAGAATACGGACGCCATGAACATCAACACCGAATTGAGAAACCTGACCATGACCGACAACAACGGTAATGAGGTGACATTCGGCAGCAGCTGGCAAAGCATGTTGAAGGATGGTCGTTATGGAATCCCCGCACAACAAAACGTAACTCCATTGGAGAGCGTATTGGTTCGCACGGAAGGCGACAAGACATTCCTCCCCACCCGTTGCGGCTTTACATGGGACAAGCAAGTAGGTGCTACGGAATTGCAAATCAAGCACGTAAGCAGCATGGCTGAAGTGACAAGCATCCGCTCAATCTCCAAGAACGCCAACGGCACCATCAACGTTTACGACCTGAAGGGCAACTTGGTAAAGAAGCAGGTGGTAAAGGGCAATGCTCTCAACTCTCTCCCAGCAGGTATCTACGTAGTAGACGGCGAGAAGATTACCGTGAAATAATTCGACAACCCCCAATGATAAAAGTCTCGGTGTACAGCGCATCGAGACTTTTTTTTATGGTGTCAGCACAAAACAATATCCTCCAATCCTACAAACCATAGAGATAGACCCTACAAATCACTCGTTTCTACCTTACATCTCATTCGTTTATACCCCACAAATCAATGGTTTGTACAAGAGAAAAAGCCCGTTTAGAAGCAAGAAAGAACCCTTAAAGAAGCAAGAAGCAAGAGGTAAGAAGCAAGAGATATGCTTTAGTGGTGAGAGGTGAGAGGTGAGTGGTGAGAAGTGAGAGATATGTCCTCCAATTGCAAAGCTAATCATACCTATTACCTGTTACTTATTACCTATTACCTGATTGCTAATCATACCTATTACTTATTACCTGTTACCTATTACTTAAAATATTACCTATTACCTATAACCTAAGAAAGAAGCAAGAGAGTGCCCTCCATTTGAAAGACTAATCTCTTGCTTCTTGCTTCTTACTCTCTTACTTCTAACTTTCTTACTCACTTAGAAAATCATACCACGCCCCTCTCCCCTTGGAGAGGGGTTAGGGGGTGAGGCTTTCCTCCTCCACGCTATACTTCCCGTACTCCTTCACTTTGAGTCCAGTGGTGAACGGATTCTTGCGGATGTTGCCATCGGCGGCACTCCAATGCGTCTCAGGCTGGAAGTTGATGCGACTACCCACGATGTTCTTCGAGGCAGAGAACTTGTCGGGACCCTCTGCGGGCTTCGTCTTCAAACCCACCTTGAAGCGACCGAAACCGTCCAACTTCACGCCATAGCCAGCGTCAAACGCCTCCGCCATCACCACTACCAGTTCCCTGAGCACCGCAATCACATCCGATTTCTTTGCGCTTACGTTGTCCTGGATGTGGTCGGCCAGTTTCTCGAGGTCCCAGTAGCCCAAGCACTTTGCCTTGGCGTACCATTGATCCTTAGTCGTACTTCTGGGGTTCTTGTTCTGATACAATACATAAAAAGTAGGCATAATCTAAATGTTTTTTTAGTGGTTAATTTACTCTTCCGCTGCTTTTCACTACGTTTTGGGCCCATTGTCGCAAGGTCAGCGGATTAACCTTTTGACAACACAAAGATACTAAATATATTTCATATACACAAACATTTAGCCTACTTTTTTAAAGTATTTCTTTAACATCATAGAACGGCAAAATCTTACAATCTTACAGCTGACAGTTTTTTTTTGCATATATTACAACCTATAGAAGAGAGAATGAAGGGGGAAATAAATGAAGAATGAAGAATGATGAATGATGAATGATTTAGAATTAAAGATATATTATAAATCATTGATTCTATTATTATCTAATTATTGAATATATTATTATCATCTTTATTATTTAATATTCTTATTTTCATACATTCATACTATTATTCAAACTACTCTCATCCCCACTCCATGCCTGTTACTTATACTATTTTTTAATTGTCAGCTGTAAGATTGTAAGATTTAGCACTAACAAATCATGATTTACACTTGGCTATGTCGATAAAAAAATATATCTTTGCAAACGATATACAATACTGATTTAAACGCTCGCTATGCCCACGATAACAAGAAAGATAGAACTCACTCTTTGCACGGAAGGCCTTTCCGATGAACAGAAGAAAGAGCAATGGGGGCTATTGTATCATATCAACGACAACCTGTACAAGGCAGCCAACAACATCTCGTCTAAACTATATCTGGACGATCATGTGTCGTCGATGGTGAGGATGAAACATGCTGAATATCTTTCTTTGCTTAAAGAACTGGCAAGGGCGGAGAAACAGAAAACACCTGATGAAAACGCTATTGAGGAACTAAGAAAGAAGTTGGCTGCTGTGGAAAAGGAACTGACCGACCAAGAGCAGGCAATCTGCAAATATGCTACGGAGATGTCCACTCAATCTCTTTCATATAGGTTTGCCACTGAACTTGAAACAAACATATTCGCTAAAATCCTCGATTGCCTAAAGCAAGGAGTCTTTGCCACATTCAATAGTGATGCCAAAGAAGTGAAGCGTGGAGAGCGTGCCATACGTAATTATAAGAAAGGTATGCCCATCCCCTTTGCTTGGAACGACAGTCTCAGAATCGAGAATGACAACAATGATTTCTATCTGCGTTGGTATAATGGTCTCCGTTTCTTCTTCAATTTCGGCAAGGATAAGAGCAACAATCGCATGATTGTTAAGCGTTGTTTGAAAATGGATGAAGATTATGATGGCGAATACAAGTTGTGCAACTCGTCTATACAGATAGTAAAGCGTGAAGGCAAGACAAAGTTGTTTCTGCTGTTGGTGGTCAACATTCCGCAGGAGCATGTAGAATTGAACAAAAACATCGTGGTAGGCGTAGATTTGGGCATAAACGTGCCAGCATACGTCGCCACGAATATCACACCTGAGCGGAAAGCCATCGGTGACCGTGAACACTTTTTGAATACCCGCATGACCTTCCAACGCCGCTATAAGTCGCTACAAAGACTAAAGACCACGGCAGGCGGCAAGGGACGCACGAAGAAATTAGAGCCATTAGAACGTCTGCGCAAGGCCGAACACAACTGGGTGCACACACAGAACCACCTATTCAGTCGTGAGGTAGTCAGTTTCGCTGTTCAGACGCACGCTGCCACTATCCACATGGAAGACCTATCAGGTTTTGGTAAAGACAACGATGGAAATGCCGATGAACGAAAAGAATTTGTGCTGCGCAACTGGTCGTACTATGAATTGCAAAACATGATAGCCTATAAGGCTGGAAAATACGGCATCAAGGTAGAGAAGATAAGACCAGCCTACACCAGCAAGACATGTTCATGGTGTGGACAACAAGGTTTCCGTCAAGGAGTCACGTTTATCTGCGAGAACCCAACCTGTAAGAAATGCGGTGAAAAGGAGCATGCCGACTACAACGCCGCAAGAAATATAGCAAACAGTAAAGAAATTATAAAGAAAAATGAATAGGATTTATCCTATGGGGCAGTTGGTTGCCCTTAGCCTGAGGCATTTATTGCACTCGGGAAATACCTTTCTCATTGAATAGCAGCATATTACTAAAAACATGCTGTGAGTCATAGCAAAAAAGAAGGTATATCCAACTTGAAGGTCTTGTTCGCCTGCCGCATCTTGCTGTGAGTCATAGCAAAAAAGAAGGTATATCCAACTTGCATCTACCGCTTCATTGTTGGCGGCTAGCTGTGAGTCATAGCAAAAAAGAAGGTATATCCAACTATTTAGCCTTCAACTTTTCTTCACAGAGGCTGTGAGTCATAGCAAAAAAGAAGGTATATCTAACCGTTCGTAATCCCTATCGTTTACCGTTTGCGCTGTGGGTCATAGCAAAAAAGAAGGTATATTCAACCCTATCACGTAGGCTGTCGTCTGGATTCAACTGTGAGTCAAAGCAAAAAGAAGGTATATCCTACGAAATGCAAGTTACCTTAGAGCCCAACAACTCTGTGAGTTTTTATTATTGGTGGTCCACCCTGCCAGCGTCTGTCATAGCTAAAAAGGAAGAATCAGGTCAAGAGTACTCCATGTTTGTTATCATCATGACAGTTGACAGATGACAGTTAGATTGGCTAAGCTACTGAAAACAAATGAATTCCGTTCATTTCAAAGAGCGGTTTTTTTTCATGTTGAAAAATAGCCCAATCCTTGCGAAATTAATTAAAATACTTAAAAGGCGAATAATAATTCATGTTTTATTGCTAAAAGTTCATGATTTATTCGTAAATTTGTAATCGAATCGCACAAAAGTGATTCATTTTTTAATTATGAGATATTTATTTCTAAAAGGTTGTCATAACAACCACCTTTTTTTAGCGGGTGCGATGAGCAATAGTTGCTTGTCTGAGGCATTCCATCGGCGTATAACCTGTGAAAGATATATGTCCGATCTTCTCGTCTTCTTCCTTATGTTTACATTGTTAACCTTTATTCCTTTATACGATGGCTATGAGAACAAAAGATACTGTCGTGGAGACCACTAAGTGCAAGAAGAAAAAGCCTTCTCTGAGAGAAGAAATCATCAACCGTTTTAATTTGAAGTGCGAATTTGAAGGCATAGAAACTGCCCATCAGGACAACGACCGCACCGTGATGCAACCCTATGACTTCAACGTAAAAACCTTGACAAAAGCCAATGCGTGGCAGAATAATGTAAATTTACTAAGAACTAAATAAATTAATAATTCCAAAGATGACAGAACAAGAATTAATCAAAAGAATTGAAGGGATGAATATTGACCTCTTCTTAGATATGTCATACAAATCCATGGCAGTACTAACTGATAAATACAATGAATCATTAGTAAAGAGAGTTGTGGCGCGTGGGAAAACTAAAAAAGATCAAGAGTATTTGTTAGATGAAATAAGAAAATCGTACGAATATAACTTAACTACCCTAGAATTACCTTATAGCAATGAAAAAGTGCAATTGTTCTTCAGCTTACAATTCGACCTTGAATGCGGAATTCTAATAACGAATGAAGGTAAACCTCTAATCGACGAAAAGAATTCAGAACCGACAACAGAACTTGAACAACGCATCAAGGAACTGGAAGCAGAGAACGAACAGCTAAGGGAGCACCTGGCGCAATGGCAAAAGAACGAGGATGAGGAAGAAACAACTAAATTGAAAGTTGAAATAAATCGTCTCAACAATGATTTGAAAGCCTTTAGGACACAAGACGGGAAAAACAGAATGACAGCAAGCCAAGCCGCTATATTTATACAGACTGCATGTCATCATCTTGGTGGTTTGCCTAATGACAAGAAAACTCTCAGTCCTATTCTGCAATGGGGATGGGGTTTTACTGAACATACATCACGGAGAGCCCTTGGAGGCGAAGCACAGCCAATTGTAGCTGAGAAAACAGCCCAATTATTTGATAATATATCACCAAAAATGGCACGGCTGATAAGAGAATTCCCCAAAACATTTGACAAACTCAGAAAAGAGAAGTTGAAAGCCAACAACGACAAGAAGTTAAATGATATTAAAGAAAAGCCAAGGTGAACATTCACTTTGGTTTTTCTTGTTTTTAGGGTGAACGTTCACTTTGGAAAATGCCCAAAAACACATTCGCTTATTTTGTAACTTTGCACTCAGAAATTTTAAATACATTTATTTTTTTATTGCAATGGAACAAAGAAATAAATCCGCCCAGCAGGGCAACCTTTTCGAGAGTGCAAACCAAGTGAGTAACCCCAAAGCTGAAAGCGCACAGCAGCCCGTCTTTGCCATGGTCAAGGGCAACATTGGACAGGCTCATCCTGCCACGGGTGAGCAGATAGCCAAAGAGCTGGCCAACCCTCTCTTGCACGATATAGTAAAAGATGTTCGCGCGGAGAGTGACGAGGCTAAGCAGAAGGCATTGAAGGAGAGGCGGAAGTTTGACATCGTCGGTCTCTGTCCTCACTTTTCACAGTTTCGCGACGACCATCGTACCCAAGCCGATGCCATTCCCGAGTGTTGCACATTCATGACTTGTGTGGATGTTGACAATCGCGATTATGGCCAACGGGCTGTTGATGGTGCTCTTCGCTTAAACGAGCAGCCTGGCAAGTGGCGCGACAAGGTGATTTACATCGAGAACTCATTGCGCGGAGGTGGCAAGGTTCACATTTGGCTACGTTGTCCTGTAGGCATGACGGTGGCAGAAACGCAAGAAGCATTTTGCAAGGCTTTGGAAATCCCTTGCGATAGTTCGGTACAGCAGAAGCAGTCGTTTATCCTGATGACGGGCGATGTGGTCTATCAGTCTGACCTTTGGCTTCGCCCTCTCACACAAGAGCAGATAGAAGCCCATCGTGAGGCCTTTCGCTTGCGTGGGTTAGGTATCGACGGTTGGCCAGTAGAGTCAACCCCAGTCAAGCCTGTAGCGCCATCAGCCAATGAGTCAGTTGTTGCGGTTGACAATGGCGAAGTGGTCAAACCCTGCGACTGCACCGATTTCATTTTCGAATCGTGCATGGAAGAGGCAAGCGTGCAACCTGCCGACCTGCTCATAGAGAACGAGCCAGGACGCCACAACTCCATTCGTGCCGTGCTCAGTGTAGGGTTGCCCCAGTTGATGACTAAGGCTGAGTGTCTTGGGCAGATACGTCATCGTTCACCTCAGTATTTTGCAACTGCCGATTGTCAACGTTTGGTGAACGACTTCTATGCCAAGTACACCGACACATCGGCTCGCCTTACCCAGTTTCAGCGACGTGTGTTGGCACAAAGCAGACGATTGGCCGAGAAAAACATGGTAGCTACAACTCAAGAGAACGCTACTCAACAACCCACTTGCGATGAACTGACCTTGAGCGAGATTTACGCCAGTCAGATGCCTCCACGCATGAACCGCCAGAAGATGCCACGACTGCTGAAAGTTGTTACCTCACGTACTCCTGACGTCTTCGTTGAAACTGTTTCACAAGCCTGTTTCCCGCCGCTCATGGCACATCCCGTAGGACTCTCCTTTCGCCATCCCGACAAACGTTCACGGGAACTGCGCGGTAATTGTGTGACCATAGCCGAGACTGGTGCTGGCAAGAGTTGCAACGACCTACCTATCAAGCATATCATGGCAGACGTGGTTGATAGCGATGTTCCTAACCGCAAAAAACAAGCGGAATACAACGAAAAATATAACATTCGCAACTCAAATCAGGACAAGCCACGCCGTCCCAAACTGAAAATCCGTAACCTCATGCCAAACCTCACGCAAGCAGCACTGGCTCAGCGCACTCAGGATGCGGAAGGTGCACCACTCTATTGCCGCTTAAATGAGTTGGAACAATTCGATAAAATCGAGAATGCATCGGGTACGAAGAACCAATTCACCAACATGAAGATTAATGACGACGAAGGCAACGACTACGGACAGGAACGCGCTGGCACACAAAGTGTAAACGCTGCAGAGTCGCTGTTCCTGAACTGGAACGCTTCAACAACTCCGTCGAAAGCTATCCGATACTTCCGCCATGTGATGAACGACGGTCCCATCTCGCGTCTCTGCCTTGCCACTATTCCCGACCCAGGCATCGGAGCAACACTGCCTCAATTCGGGGAATATGATGATGCCTACGACAAGGCATTGAAGCCCTTCATTGACAATCTCAACAAATCCACTGGCTATATAGACTGCCGACAAGCACGACACATGATAGAACGTCTGGAGGCAGAGTGCAAAGTTTTTGCCATAGCATCGCAGGATCGTGTGTGGGATAACTTGACCCATCGCGCCTTGGTGCATGTGTTCCGTAAGGCCTGTTGTATCTTTGTCGCCAACGGATTGAAGTGGGAAAAGAACATCGAGACATGGTGTCGGTGGAGTCTTCACTACGATCTGTGGCTGAAAATGCACTTCTTTGGCGACCTTATCCGTCAAGCTGACCAAGATATTCCCATTTCAAAGCGTGGTCCTCGCAATATGCTGGAACTGCTGAAAGATGAGTTTACGGTTGGCGAGCTATCCGATGTGAGATACCTTCAAGGCAAAGACCGTGAAGGCACAGTCAACCAGATTTACCAATGGGTTCATCGGGGGCTAATCTTACACCTGACAGATGACAGATATAAAAAGGTGACTAACAAATAGTGCTCTTCGTAGAAAGAAAGGTCTAAGGATTTTAGGATTGGAGGATTTTATTATCGGCACTGACAACGAAAATCCTTGAATCCCATGATCCTTAGACTTAAAAACTTGGTTTGCGATTCGTAAATACCAAGTTTAGAGAGTTTAGGTCACTCTTATTTTGTAAGCTCAAAGCCTACGCGAGCACCGTTGGCACTCTTGGCGAGCTTGCTGACTGCCTGAACAGCAGCCGTGTTGCTGACCTTACCTTCTTTCTGAAGGATGTTTGCCATCTGCGTGGCGTCAAACATCAGACCCATTCCTTTCTCGGTCTTTGTTACGTTGCCCTTAATGGTCTCGGTAGCTGTCTTGAGGGTGATTTCACCGTTCTGTGGGTTATAGGTATAGGTTCCGTTGAATGGGATACCATTGACCTTAGCCGAGAACTTGTTACCGTCGAGGAAGGAGAAAGAAGTGTTGTTTCGATTGATACCGATGTTGCTGTAGTTACTTGCCAGCGACGAAGCCATGGTGGCAATAGTAGCAGCACCTCCAGCCTTTGTGAGAGCCTGATCTGTAGTAAAGGCAGCACTTGGCGCATTGTAGTTCCAGCTACCAAGAAGGCTCGACTGGTCGAATGTCATTCCACCTAACAATACTTGTCCCAAAACAGCGCCAAGCACATTACCCAGCACATTGTTGTTTGAATTGGTGGGGGATGTAGTTCCGAGTCCCGTTGTGAAGCAGCTCGACAGCATCAGTGTCATGGCTGCAAGAAGTGTCATCGTTGTTTTTTTCATCATGCTTTAGATATTTTTTAATAGTGAATAGGTTTTCGGGACAAAGTAATAAAAAATTTTTGAAATATCCAAAGATTTTTCAATTAAACATAAAGTTTACACCGCTTCTCATTCAAATATCACACGTTTTACATGCTCAACTTGCAGAGGTGTGAGAACAGGCAATGCACTTGTCTATGCGTCAGCAAATACGCGACCATCTTCGAGAGTAACCTGCAGTTGATTGTATTCGCAATGGAAATCGTGTTGCAGACGGTCGAGATAGCGAGCACTCTCCCACTTACACATGGGTAAGTCGTGAAGCAAATAGTTGCCACAAGTCTGTGGTTCTGTGGCTGGCACTTTGTCTTGCGTGAGTATCCATTGGAGACATTCAATGGTTAGGCGGCGCATATCCTCGACGGTGTACTGTCCTGTCATGATGATATACATACCTGTGAGGCAACCCATAGGGCCAACATAAACCACGTCGTCCTTCGCCTCGCTATTACGGAACCACGTTGCCATGAGGTGCTCCATGCTATGCATGGATGCTGGCGCTACGGCAGGTTCTTGATTAGGTTCGGTGATGCGCAGGTCGAAAGTGGTAAACCCCTTGTCTTCGCGTGAAACGTAAATGCCTGGTTTTAGGCGGGTGTGGTCGATTGTGAAACTTTTTATGACTTCCATATTATTATAAAATTGCAATCCTATAAAAACAAATAATCGGCAATCTAAAAAGAATGCCGATTTGTTTGTAGTGGATAGGGGAATCGAACCCCTATGCCAAGATTGAGAATCTTGTATCCTAACCATTAGATGAATCCACCGTTAGGGCATTTTCAACACTTGTGCGGAAGCTGGGGGATTCGAACCCCCGGTACGGTTACCCGCACGGCAGTTTAGCAAACTGCTGGTTTCAGCCACTCACCCAAACTTCCTTACCGGTTGGTTCTGAATTACCAGAGCACTGTGTTTCAAATGCGAGTGCAAAGGTAATATTAATATTTTAGATTGCGCAAACAAAACAAAAGAAATTATTGGCGATTAATATTTATTAACTATTGATACATGTCTGTTTCAGCAAACGACAAAGGCATCAAATCCTTGATGCTTTTTATCACGTATGTGCCTTCGGTTCCATACAATAAAATCCGTACAGGTTGCATGTATCTGTCCTCTATTTCCAATATCACTTGTCGACAAGCACCACAGGGAGAAACGGCATGAGGCACCAATCCATTGTGGTTTTTTGCCGCAATGGCCAAGGTGGTTATCGCAAGTTCTGGGAATTGAGACTGAGCGGCAAAGATGGCCGAACGCTCCGCACAAAGCCCCGAAGGAAATGCTGCATTTTCCTGGTTGGCCCCAATGACAATTGCACCATCGGCAAGTCGTACGGCGGCACCCACACAGAAATGGCTATACTTGGAATAAGAGTTATCTGTTGCTTTTATCGCCTTTTCCACAAGTTCTCTATCTTCAACCGACAACTCATCTGTTGAACAATATTGAATGTCAATTTCGATTTTTAGATTGTCCATGGCTCAAGGATTTTAAGGTTTTTGTAGTTTTCTAAATTCAAAGCACCCGATGTCAGGTTCGTTGTCACGCATATTACCATCACGATCGAGCGGCATAGAGGTAACGGCATCAGCCTTTCCGATGGCGCAACTCACGCTATCAAGGTGAAAGTCGTATTGTTGCTTATCAATATCTATTTTCATGAAATGCTTTCGTCCAGACGAAATAGTGTCTTCAATATCTTCGAAGATGACGTTTTCAAAATACAAACTATCGTCTGTGGTGATGACGGGTGTACGAATGATGCAATGCTTGAAAAGGAAATGGAAGTCCAAACTATCCACTTTCTCCGCCATCATCTCATCATCCGCATATCCAGTAATCAGCGAGTTTTGGCATAAGAAATCGACCAATGGATATGGATTTGAAGAGAAACGTAAAGCCACTCCACGTTTGGAGTCAAATGGATAAAACTGGGCTAACGTACATCCGTTGATTGTGGTTTTACCTCCCACAACCGACATACAATCGCATAAGGTATTGGTGATTTGGCAATTCACGAAACTGGTCTGACAATGATTGGCCAAGATGCCATATCCTTGACAATTATGAACCGTAGAATTCACCATCTGAAGCGTAGAACGCTCAATATCGCAAGAATCGATAGAAATACCATTATACGTGCTGTGAATATCCGTGTATTGGAGGACATTATCGTAAGACGACTCATTAATGCGTATACCTTGCCATTGTCCAGAGACATTGTCGTAAGGCAGATAGTCGAACATCCTATCTATGCGGTCGCCCCTCAATATAACATTGGCTTCGGGAGTACCATTGCAAACCAACCTACCGAAGACATCAATTCCAGCATCGTTGTGGAAATAAATCGTTGTGCCTGCTCCGATGGTCAACGTAGCCCCTTCTTCCACAACAATTCCCTTATAGATTACTAATGGTTTGGTGGTTGACAACAAAGTATCGTGCGAAATCTTGAGATAATCAACCACCAAGGTAGCATCCCAACTATAGGCTTTCAAATTGACACGTTGCTGTACCCCACTCTCCAACGAGAAGAGTAAGTTGTCTTGCAACAACTGGGGCGTTTCCTTAAATGTAGTGGAAGACGTTAATTCCACGAAAACACGAATGCTATCCTTGTTGCGTATCTCTACTTGATTGATTTGATAACCATTGGTAGGACCTAAATAAGTACCATCAACATTGACACGGAAACCCGTTTGATTACCATGTTCCAAACGGATGTTCGCACATCGAATGCCATCGCCTGAATGATTATAAACCCAGAACGACTTGGTGTGAGTGGGTACATTACTGAAAATGGTATCCAACTTCACGGTATCCATAGAAAAATAAAGGAGGTTACTTCGTGAAGTGGTAAACGAATCATCATCACTACACGAACAAACGGCCAAAAGTAATGTCACCAATGCTATGAGTAAATATCTTGGTCTCATATATTATGATAACGCAAAATTCATCCGTTTATTATACGATTATCGTTGCTTATGCCTCATATACCACGGATGAGTGACAAAAAAGTACATCAACAAGCCAACGATGATGAGCAACAATGCAAACCACTCTCTTCGACCAGGAATGTCAGCAAGCGCAAAACCTACAAACAATCCCAAGCCAATGCCACACTCCCAAGCCAAGAAAAAGGAACTTTGGGAAGTACCACGCTGGCAATGTAAACTGAGTTGGATGAAATACAACAAGAATCGAGACCCCACTACTCCTACTCCACATCCCAATAAAACGGGAGCGAGATAATCAGAGATAGCGGAATGAACCATCAGAATCAATACGGAAAGAACGATGAGAACGATTCCCGCAACTGCCTCATATTTAGAAGAAACATGAATGAACACGTATTTTGCGGCGATTAAAGCACAGAGGAATCCCAGCATCATCATTCCATAAAAATATGCCGACAAATGCAATGTCATCAAGATTCCTATCACCATTGTAATCACAACAAGATTGATAAACAACACCCAACCTGACGTCAGGAAAAAACGATCGAGGCTAAAACGGGAGATGTTTTCTTCGGGAACCTTGAACGGGAAACTGACCATGCACATCAACAAGAACGCAACCATTGCAGAACCAGCTGATACGTCGAAGACGAGATAGTTGCCTCTTGGAACTAATTGCGTCAAAAGAATGGCAGCCATCGGACCTAATGACAAGGAAAAACGCCCGAACCATGCTGAAGCATGATTGGCTTCGGTTCGGAAAAACGACTCGCATGTATCTATTATCAAAGTACTGCATAATATCATTTGCGACAATCCAAAAGCTGCTCCTATAATTATACGATATAATGCATAAAAGAAAACACCATGGGGAACATCACCTAACCATTGATGACCATGGGTAAATAAGGTGAGCGATAAAGCCATGACCAACACAGATACGAAGAAGACATGATTACGTCGATAACGCTGAATCAACCAATTGCAATAGGGTCCCATGGCAAATAAACCTAATGCATAAGCTCCCATTACGATTCCAACTTGCATGGAAGAAAACGACTCTTCTTCTACCAAGAACGTAGGCAAGACGGGAATCAGTAAATATATTGACATCGAAAGGAAGAAGTTGGATAAGGCCATCAACCAAAACTCCCGATGCCACAATTTAGGATGAATAGGTGTATTCTGCGTGTTCATAATCGTTATTTGCCAAACAACTGAAGAATATCTTGATACTTTACGTTCTCATAATGGGGAAATACCACATCACAATAAGGAAGAATATCCTCACGAGGATTCGTCGTATAAAGTCCTACAACCTTCATTCCAGATGCCTTGACGGCCTTGAGACCATTAAAGCTGTCTTCAAAACCAACACACTCTTCGGGTGTAGTTCGTAAATAACTGGCTCCCTTCAAATAGCAATCTGGATCGGGTTTGCTTTTACTGAAATCTTCAGACGTGAGTATTCGGTCGAAATAGGAAATGAACTCTGGGTGATGGCGATAAACGTTTTCCATTTTAGCTTGATTGCTACTGGTAACTACAGCCGTCTTTATGCCATGCGAACGCAAATCTTGCACGAATTCCTCAAAGCCCTTCACGTAAACGAATGACATATTATGCTCGAACTCATTAAGTCGTTGGGTAATATCATGTTGCGCTTTTTCCATCCCTGGGAAAAAACGATCAAAAATCTGAACTAAAGTCTGACCTTTAATACGATTCTCCAAACCCACTTCATTGGGGAAATACATTCGCATCTGCTCTCCCCAAAACACACTATATTGTGATTCCGTATCGAAAATCACACCATCTAAATCAAACAATGCTCCTTTCATTACTTTTACCTTTCTTCTGCGAGCAAACTATCCATCACTTCTATCCCCTTTGGCGTGGAAAAACCACGGAAAAACAAGAAAAAAATGTTGCGGAAAACATGCTCCAAACTATATTCACTATACATCGACGATTCCATGACAAGTCGCGAGACATCCTCGGCCAACCTGGAAATGAGTTCGTAATCTATATCATCCCTAAAATAACCGTCCTTTACACCTTTCTTGAAGAAATCCAAACCCTTCTGTTGATGAATCAAATGTCTTTCACGAATGTAATCCCTTACCATCTTATACTTCTTCACATCATCATAGAAAAGAGGGTTCACATCTCCTATCTGATTGATTTGCATACGATAAAACTCCATAAGAATATCAATGGCTCCCTTACCGCTGGCAAATTTGGAAATATGTTCATCGTGCAATCGCTCCTCATGACGTATTCCCTCAAGCAACAATTCTTGTTTGTCGGAATAAATCTCATAAAGGGTACGTTTGGAAATCGAGAGTATCCGTGCGATGTCATCCATCTTTACAGACCTCACCCCCTTGCGTTTAAATTCACGCATGGCAACTTCAAGAATTCTCCCTTTCAATTCTCTTCTGTAAATCGTAGGATTCGCTGATGTTCGCATAAAATATTAATTCATTCTGCAAACTTACACAAAAAAATTGAAATACTTTTCTATAAATACGAAAATCTATCCTTTTTGCCCATCAAACACATTATATACGACACGCAAACACCATCTTTACCATCAACAAAAAGTACATCTACGATTCTGATGGTCTCAATTCTATAAATCTAAGAGAACAATCTTTTTACAATAGAGTAAAATGATAATTGAAGATTTAATTCACAATAATATTACAACTGTTCACTCCACAGGTCTCAGCAATTCATTCACTTCCACTATCCACTTGTCCGTTTCGGGTTGGTATATGAGAGGAATGTCGAATTGGGCGGTATTTACGATGGTGGCAGCCTTGCCGATGGTGTCCATTCGCAGGTAATTCTGTATGGTGACGTGCGCAATGGCAGTCTTGTCGTCTTCGGAATAAACAACCTCGTTGATTTCACACGAAGCAGGCAACTCCTTCAATTGCAACAAATCGATATCGGCTTGGTGTACTTGCGACGCGGCATAATGCATCCACTTTTCCGATTCGGGCGTTACGAAGCGAACGGCTTGATGAAATTGCCAATTGAAATAATACACGGCAAAGGAATCCACCTCTTTCTTCAACTGTCTCGAACTACCTGCATGAAAATCACATGCAACGAGTAAGAAGAGTACACCCAATACCATCATGACGCAACGAATGTGTAAACTCAATATATACTGAAATGCTTTTTTCATCTTAAAATTATTAAATTTCGACAAAGATAGTAAAAAGATGGGATATGATAAGTGGGAAGATGGAATATTTTTAGTAATTTTGTGGAAAATAAAACACTCATGCTAAAATTCATCTCATTAGGGAGCGGAAGTAGTGGCAATTGTTATTTTTTGTACACGGAAACTGACGGACTCCTGATTGACGCTGGCGTTGGGGTTAGATCCGTGAGGAAATGCTTGAAAAACTATGGCATTCCCCTGAATCGCGTCAACAATATGATTATCACGCACGACCATGCAGACCACGTGAAAGCCGTGGGAAGCGTGAGCCGTGACTTCAACATACCCGTCTACTCCACCCTTACCGTTCACGTTGGCATCAACAACAACTATTGCGTGCGTTGCAAGATTGACCCGTCGCGCGTGAAATTGATTGAAAAAGGTGAAACCATTACGTTGGGTAGTTTCACCATCACCTCGTTTGACGTTCCCCACGACAGCCTCGATAGCGTAGGCTATCGCATACAGGTAGGCGACGTGGTGTTTTGCATCATGACCGACGTGGGGCATCTCACCGATGAAATGAAAAAGTTCATCGGCGAGTCTAACTACCTCATCATCGAAGCCAATTACGATGTGGAAATGCTAAAGGCAGGTACCTATCCGGCACACTTGAAGGCGCGAATACTGAGTGAGAAGGGACACATGTCGAATGAGGATTGCGGTATGGCTCTTGCCGAGAACGCCACCGAAAGCCTCAAGCACGTTTGGCTATGTCACTTGAGCGAAGAGAACAACCATCCAGAGTTGGCTCGGAAAACCGTGGAACAGATATTACGCTCATACGGCATCATCCCAGGCAAAGATTTCCTATTAGACGTATTGAAACGCACCACCCCATCGAACGTATTTGAGTTAACCTAACTCGAAGTAATAGCCCAACTTATACAACTTGAACACCAACAACGAGGGCTTATCACCGCACAAGTT
>JAEEGL016219849.1_pt1 | contig 16053 bp, 10 predicted proteins | sample 9134231 | NCBI WGS metagenome assembly JAEEGL01 (sample SAMN16246548, study PRJNA631951) | gut metagenome | biome: gut microbiome; feature: rumen; material: fiber-attached | host: Bos | place: Iran: Karaj | collected 2018-10 | reverse complement strand
CATGGCAATGCCCACTGCCTGTAGCGAAGTACCCTTAGCCAGATTAACGGTATCCTTTACAAGTTCACTGTTTGGTCCACAGATCAGTCTGTACTTTCGAAGATATCTTTTGGAAACATGCTTTTTCTTTGCATGCAGATCCTTGGGTAGGAAATGAAAGGAGGACCATATTCTGGTGATATCCTGAAGTCCCACAGCATCCGTGTCCGCATCCATCATTTCCAATTGAAGCTGTGTGGTGGCCGCATTCATAGGCCCTTTAACCCTAGTGATAAAGGTCCTTGTACAAAGATCCACAAACTGCGCACTGTAGCAGATTGCAGCGCTTTCTTCGTGGCTGTATCCCGCCAGGAAAGCGGCAGCATAAGTTGCATAATAATGGAAATCTTCCTGCATTTTATGCCCCTCCTTCCGAAACGATCTTCTTTTTCAGATGCCTTACCATAAAAGATGATATCAGCAGATCGATAAGTGCTGCCAACATGGTGGCATCCAAAATAGTGCCGGCTAACGTAATCTCCCATGGCATATTTTTCATATCCAGTATGTTGAACACCAAAGATACAACTGTGGACATAGCCAGAATAATACCAATAACTATATAAGCCACTCCCTGCTTTTTCCCCCGTCCCGTATTGATGGCGCATCTGCCCACAAATACGTGCAGGAAAAGAAGGATACCCAGCAGTAGCGAAATGAACAATATTTCGAGAAAAAACATAAGACTGTTATCCACTGAAAGATTGTCAAGTATGTACTGAGAATAAGTACTGTTGATAAAAAAAGAAGATATAAATTTGACAACATCCCAGGCGGAAAAGACTATAATAGCCCATCCGCCTGTGACAAGATTACTGTTAAATTTTCTAAGCCTTACTTCCGGTTTCTTCATAACATGGATTCCCTTTGGTCCCGGCCCCTCAGATCACCTCAAACATAATAAGCACGCCTATGGCATTCAGTGCGAGATTTCCGCTGGCGTGCACCATCCAGTCTGCCGCTATGGTTTCGAATTTAACACTCAGGAACTGAAGGAACAGTCCCACAAGCACAAGCCCAACCACGCAAAGGATAAACAGCGGAACATTAAACCAGGTTCCTATTATTCCTATATGGTAGGCAGAGAACAAAACCGCACTCAGCGCATATCCTAGTTTCTTCTTTGTGAAGAGTTCAGGAATAAGTCCTCTGAAAAAGGCCTCCTCCAAAAACGAATTGACAACAACTATGTAGAGATATACAAAGATACAGTTTTCTCTGGTAAGACCCTCTCTGGAAACAAGTGTGCTGCGGATATTCTCCCAGCTGATCATGTTCTTAAAAATAAAAAACAATGCCGCAGCTCCCGCAAAAAAGAACGCTATTGCTCCGACAAGTTTTATTATCTTTACGGTCTTCTTAAGTCTGATGACCTCGAAAAAATTTTTCTTTGAAAGAATGGTGTATAAAGCAATTATCCCTCCGAAGGATACCACCTTTACTATGCTTTTATAAAGGTATCCCGGATTTAAATACTGTTCAAAAAAATATGAAAGGACCACTGCTGCCACAACCAAAACAAAGCATATGATCCTTATGTTTTTTTCCCTCATGACATATTACGTTCCTATGCTAAATGTGAATAATTCAGATCCCTGATCCACTCCTGTCTCAGGACGTCACTCTTGTTTTCCCTGCATACAACATTATTCAGGGACACAGGAATAAAAAACTCCTTTCTGAGAGTTATATAATACGGCGCAAGCTGCCCATAATTTCCGATAAGTCTTGCGCGCATATATCTGTATCCGCTGTTTTTCAGTTCGCTGTAAGCCTTTCCGAAAAGCAGTCTCAAGGGATGGTATCCCCTCTTTTCAAGCACTCCGGAAACCAGCTCATCTGCCTGAGTGAGGGGTGCGGTATATATACCGTACAGGATTATCTCATCCGGCTTCACTCCGGACTTAAGCAGCACCAGCATGGACACAATCCTGTTTCCCGCTGTTTCCGCATAGTAAACAGAACCGGCACGCAGAAACTCCTCTGACATATCGGCTGGCATATTATCGGGATTCAGTTCCATAAATCCATAATCTCTGGTAGCACTCATAATCTGATCCCCGCTTTGGTACGGAACTTGCGGTCCTCCTCCAAAATGCTCTTTTGCTGTGAAGGGGTAAGGGATTTGGTCCTTACATTCGATATCAGTTCCTCCGCCTTTTCATCCACGGTGTAAAAAGCTTTGTCCTTTGCCTTGGTGGTTTCACTGACATAGGAGGACTGTCCCATAACCTCAGCCATTCTCTGCTGGGTTACGTTACCCTGCTGTACTTCTTTTTCCTGCTGTACCTGCTGAAAAAGACTTTGTTTTTTTTGTTCTTCAAGAAAATCGGCCATAAACGCCTTCTCCTTTACTTGTGAACTTCATTGAATAATTCCATGATCATTGTCTTCAGATCACTGTCATTTGCTGTAAGGAATTCGATAAGGTGGCCCGTATGCTCGTTAAATTCGGAATTGTTAAAGGCACCGACGGTATTGTGCAGATAAGCGGTTCCAAAAGAAGTTACAAAACCGGTCCAGAAGTTTTCTGCGGTTACGCCTTGCGCTCCTGCCATCTCTGTTATGATACCCTTGAGAGCTGTCTTTTTCTCGTCGTTTGACGCAGCTGCTCTGAGTTTTTCCGAGAGCCTTCTTGCTGCAGCCTCTGTTCCGCCCTCTCCGAATATCTCGCCGGCTTGCCCGGAAAGATCGCCGAATACATTCTTGAATTTCTCCAAGGTCTGAGCATCTCCCATATCCTTTTTGGGATCTTCGGGATTTTTCTTTTTCGGTATCTCAGGCAGAGGCTTTTTCGGAGGAACAGGCACAGAGTTTGAACGCTTTCTTTCCTGGAAGTTTGCAAATTCTCCCTTTTTCTTTTCCTTTTTTTCTTTCTCTATATAATCACGGACAATCTCCATGGGCAGGCGCAGACCGGGCTTGGGTCCCTCGGGTTCTTTCTGCTCTTCCCCCGGCTTAGCTTTGCTTTTTTTCTGCTTTTTGTCCTCAGGCTTTTCTGCTTCTCCTGCAAGGTTTGTTCCCAAAAGAGCATTGGTGGACCGAAGGAAGGAATCATACAAAAGTCCCTGCTCCGACAGATCGATTCCGTCTATAGAAACTCCGCTTTCCTTACTCTCATCGATGATATCATAGAGAGTCTTCTTTCCCGTGGGCACCATGTATGCAATAAGGGCAAGTCTGAACTTCAGCAGATCGTCTTCAGTTCCGCCAAGAAGTTTCAAAGCCGTCATCATATTTCTGGCGGACTTATCTCCCGTAAGTGTCTTCACCACCTCATCGGGCTTGCCTTCAACCTTTTTGGTCTCAAGAACTGATGCTCGTATAAAGCCTGCATCCTGCAGTTTTGCTATGGCAGACAGATCTTTTGCTCCGATCTTTTCATCAAGGGATGCTGATGTATCGGCTTTATTTCCGGTAAGTTCGTCCTTTTCAACCTTAGGGACATCCCAGGTCGCTATATCTTTATCGGCATAAAAATATCTCTTATTCTCTTTGTCATAGGACAAATCAAGAGCTATGCCAAATTGATCAAACCATTTAACATCTTCCTGACGCTGAGCCAAACGTTTTTCATAGTTGGATCTGGCTTTTCTTACATTGCCCTCCTTATCCTCGTATGTATCTGGCCCCCTCTGGGCTCTTCTTCTGCCAAGAGTAAAGAAATCACCGAACATGCTTGTGGTGCTCATCTTGTAGCCGCCTCTGGCAACCATACCGTTAACACCAAGGCTGAAATGATTACGTAACTTACTTAATTTTGAAATATGGGATCCTTTTCTTCTGTCTTCCGCCGCATCCGTCTCTCTTTGCTTGAATAGCCCTTCGGAAAGTCCCTCACTTTTATCGATCTGTCCCATCAGGGTTTCGATCTTTCCCTCTTGTCTGAATGTATCCAGATCTTCAAAGGAAAAACCAAGTCCGCCTTCACGGCTCAGATTCATCCTGTCGTAGTCCTTCCTGGACATACTGGAAAGAATGGAATGAAGGTCATGTATCTTGTCCTTGACAACGATCCTTGATTCCGAAACCTGAATCTGAGAGCCCGAAACACCTATCTTTGATGCCGAAACCGGAATCTTTGAAGCCGAAATCACTATTTCTCTTCCGGGACTCAGTGAAGCTGAATTAACGGCATTTTCCAAAAGACCCATCTGGTCGAATAGATTACCTTCATTTCCGGCAACCTCATCGATATAAAGTCCGGCCTTAATGGTATCATCCATGCCGCCGGTGGAAAGATTGTATCCTCTTCCTCCTTCAGCTCCTCCCGACAGCATAGTTGCCGCCCTGATATCTCCGGTGATATCACGGTCAAGATCCGTCCTAAGGGTTTCTTTTTCCATACGGTCTACAGTGGAATCGATGGCTGCCATTCTGTCCGCATGTTTCTTCCGTGCCTCAAGTTCATCCTTGGTCAGAGCAGCTAAAGCCTTTTCTCTTTCGTCCTTGTCCTCGATCTTTTCCGCTTCTTTTTTCTGTGCAGCTATGGCTTCGAGAGTATTTTTAAGGCGTAAATCAGCCTCATCTCTGCTGCCCCTAAAGTTATCATCCATATCACTCTCAAGGCGCTTTAATCTGTTAAATCGCACCAAAAGAGTGCTCACCTTGGAGAGAGCAGTCTGTCCGGCCTGCTTTACAACCTGCTGGTCATAAAGCTTTCGCGCAAGCGCATTTTCGAAATTGGTAGCTTCCGTTCTCCAGCTGGAATGGCTGTATTCGTCTAAATATATCGGTTTTTTGACTTCTTCTTCAGGCATATAATATCCTCATTCAGTGAACATGTGAAAATACCCATGGAGCGCACAATCCTGTAAAGGCATGCTTGTTGGCTTCCTCAAGCCCCTCATAGTAATCCCTGGCTTCTCTGTAGGCTGTCATCATTTCCTCTTCCGTCTTCACAAGTTTGAGTTTTCCTTCACCCAAAAGCCTGGTTAATTCGTTTCTTACATATTGAAGCCTTGCCTTCAGAGCGTCTATTTCCTCTTTAGTTCTAACGTCGACAAAATCATATTCTATCTCCGGGTCAGAATAGTCCATGATATTATTGTACAAAGCTTCCGGAAGATATTTTACAGTCTGTGCGGCGGTACCTTTTCCCCAATCAGCAGAATATGATGCAACTATGGAATCCAGTTTGGATGCAGATCCCTTTTCAATGAATTCCGGTGTAACAAGTCCGAATGCGGCGTCATTATCTATACCCTTGATGGAATCAACATAAATAGTGTCCTCATCCTCATGGATCTGACAAATAAAGTTTCCACCGTGTCGGTCCGTCTGACCCGCAATAAGATCGATCACCTTAAGAGAAAAATACTGCATCAAAGAATTAGGCTGAAATGTGAGAGTCTTTTTCTTTTTTTCTGCCAAGTCTATAGCAGCAAAGAAATCCATTCCCTCTACGCCTTCCATAGCATTTGCACGCACATTTCTGCCGAAGGTATCCTGCATTACTATAGTTTCGCTCTTGGCCATTATATCGGCCTGCCCAAGTCTGGATGCCAGCCTATAGGATGAAGCATTTCTGTCGGACATTACCGATCCGCCCCTAACTCCGGCTGTATCGGTGGACTCAACCTCAACTCTTTTCTTCTCCAGGAAAATACCCAGTTCCAAAAGCAGCTGCTCATTCTTCATATTACCGCCCACTACGCTCCAGACAGCCTCTCCTATCTTTGAACCGCTGCATCTTCTTCTAAGCTCGGCAACACGTTTAGCCCACTTTATGGCTTCCGCTTCACCCTCTGTTTGAGCACCGCTGGTGGTAACACTGTATGTTCCCCTCATAGAGTCATAAAAATTCTTCATGAACAACTTTTCGCCGCTTTCGTCCGTTCCCTGAGAATCTTCGTCTTCAGCAAGAGTCGCAGCTCCGGCGGCTTCGATCATGTTAAGGAAATCTGCTGCATCGGGAGAAAGGTTTCTGAACATTGAAACCATCTTCAAAATATCATTCTGGGTGTCGGCCTTTCTCTCTTCCGGCTTAATAAATGTGAAAGTTCCGTCAGGATTTTTAAGCTTGTATATTCTGGAAACACCGGATCCCACGATCTCCACCTTTTTTCCGCTGAGATCGAACTTCTTGCCGCGCACATCCTTCAGAACATCCCTCCACTCATATTTCTTTCCCTCCTCGGGATTATCTCTGAGTGCCCGTGCCGAAGCCATAAACAGCCTTCTCTCCGTCATAAGCTGTTTCTGTATCCTGCGTGCAAGCTTAAGCCTTCTTTTACCAAAGAAATGCTTTCCCTTGCCTTCTCCGGTGATCTTTTCGATGTAAGTATCCGCATTCCCGATGGCAGTTCTATACATATCCATGATCTGACTTACGCCGTTTGCAAATTCTTTATCATCCGCAGGGACCTTCTTGCTGAACTGAAGGACAAGATTCATCAAGGATTCTTTTAGAGCCGACATCTCACCGCTGTCTTCGCCCTTTTTACCGAATCCCAGCTTTTTACTAAGAATCAGACTGACCATATCCTCTTCCAGGCTATCATGAGCCTCGGCGGTATCTTCAAGCTCCGTGGTACCTCTCAGAAGTTCACTCTCATCGGAAAAGCGCTGAGATTTTTCCCTCTCAGCCTTAGCATCTCTTGCCATCTGTGTTCCGCGGAATATCTCCGGCATTTTTTCATGCTCTTCTTCAGTACCCTGCTCGTCTTCTTCCATTAACTCTTTATCATCCATACCGTTTTACCTCTAGGTGATCTATGCGTTGTACAGTTCCTGCAAAATGTCGTTCTTTACGCCCATCTTTCCGTTCTTCATGCACTCAAGATCCGTTGCCTCGGCTATATCCATCATGGTGATATTCCGATTTTCCGCAGCCGCTCTGTATGCCGCAGCGATGGCGGAGGATTTGATGTAGCTTCCCGAGATCTCAACCGCCTTTGCCAGGATATCAAAATCCACATCGGCGGACAGTGGTGCATCCTCGGGGAATGCCTGTTTCCACAATTTCTTCCTGGTCTCCTCGTCGGGAATTCCAACGGGGATCAGATATGTCATACGCCTCTTAAATGCGGCGTCAAAATTCTGCATATTATTGGTGGCAAGCACGCTCATGCCGGAGTATTCTTCAATCTTCTGAAGAAGGTATGCGGTCTCTGCGTTGGCATGCTTATCGTTTGAACTTGAAACCTCTGTCCTCTTTGCAAAGAGGGAATCTGCTTCGTCAAAGAACAAGATGGAATTGGAATTCTTTGCGGCTTCGAATACCGCACCCAGATTCTTTTCCGTCTCGCCGATATACTTGCTGCTTATCTGTGACAGATCGATCCTGTATATATCCAGGCCAAGTTCCCTTGCCAGCACCTGTGCCGCCATTGTCTTACCTGTTCCGGGAGGTCCGTAGAGGACAACGGAAATACCTCTTCCATAGGGGAGCTTTTTGCCAAATCCGAAATCGTCATTGACCTTACTCTTAAAGCGTATACGGTCACACACATGCTTAAGCAGCCTCTCGCTCTCCGGTTCTATTATCAGGTCTTCCCAAACAAATGGGCTCTTTAATCTCTTTGCATTCTCGCCGAAGGATACACTGCAGATACGTCTGATCTGTTCTTCCAGTTTTTCCTTTTCCAGTAAAAAGCCGTCCTCTGTCACATCTGCAAGCATTATGGTGTTCTTTACGGCTTCAAATATTCTTCCGGGGTTCATGGTATATTTGGATACCAATTCCTCCAGGTTTACATCCGCCGAGAATACTCCCTGCATTCTTTCAGCGGCTTCCATCCAAAGCTTTGCCTGAGCCTTGTCGTCAATCTCCGGCAGTTCCACTCTGTAAACATTTCCTTTTAATCCGGAAGCAACTCTCTCGTGAAGAGGCTTTGCGGGTCCGATGAAAATGATCCGCAGATATGCCTGAAATGATGCCATAATTCGGGATATATTTCTCTCGTGCTCCGCTCCGTCAGGGAAATCGTAGACATAGATCACATCATCTTCCAAAATGGATTTAAGCACTATATCCGAGATCAGTTCCTGCTGCTTTTCGTTTGATAAAACCTCCATGGATCTGAAGCTTACACACAAAAGCTTTTGAACGAAGGTGTTCGCCACCAACCCCATAATGTGGCGTTTTCCGGCACCCATCTCACCGGCTATCTCTATCACGCCTACCTCCTGCATTTCCGTCATGGCGCCGTATACATTTTTTAGTTCGTACACGACTTCCGGTCTGCAGACATAATCATATTCGCTGGTTTCCCGATACTCCGAGCACAGTGCCAGCTCACCCAGTACTTCCTTCCTGTCAAACAGGAAGTTTATAGCCTGGTTTCTGAGCCTTATCTCTCTGGACATCTCGGATCCGGTCTTATATGCACTCCCCTGCTCCAATAAAATGATGTTCATAAAGGAGTCGGGATTCAGCAGGATAGAAACATCGTTTTCTTCCTCGGGTATAAAGAATCTTCCAAGGTCGTGTACCAGTCCCACTGTAGGGCGCAGGATACCCTCCTTTTCCTCCTGAAGTATTCCGTATATCCTCTCATACTTTCTGTTGATCGAGGACGACAGAGCCACCAGGACTGTCAGAATTTCCACCTCGCGCAACTCACCGCTGAAAAATAACCGTGAAAGCGGTACTGTTTTTCCTTCAAGGAGAGAATTCTTACCCTTAAGTAGAAGCTTGGAGAAAATAAACCTTATCCTGTTAAAAGCCGGAAACTGTACTTTATCGTGGGGCTCCAGTGCCTTCATAAGATCCACATCCCGAAGTAGGGTTCCCACTCTGTCTACAGCCTCTTCCGGCTTGTTCTCATTCTGATAAATACTTATCATACAGAGCATATCGATAAAGCGCAGATAGGTTTCTCTCTCTTCCTGTGCACTTGCGAAGGGCTCCTCACCGGGATCCGTAAAATATGCGTCTGTAAAGCCGTATTCCCTCATTAATTCTTACCCTTGTACAAAAAGCTGAGCATGGTGATATCGTCGAACTGTTCCTTTTCACCGGCGAATTCATCGATTGCTTTTCTCACGGACTTAATAGTCTCCTCAGGATTTGCGTCCTTGTTTGCATTCAGGATTTCCTCGATCCTGTCAAATTCAAACAGCTCATCCTTTATATTGTGAGCCTCCGGAACACCATCGGTATATACAAAGAGCTTACCGCCCTTTTCAAGCTTCATATCGTAATTTTCGTACGTCATTCCTTCCATTGCGCCGCATACGAATCCGTGAGGATCCTTGAAGAGTACGTACTTGCCCTCTGAATCCGTCAGAACGGGGAACTCGTGTCCTGCGCTGGCTGCAACGATATCACCGGTGGACAGGGTTACGATACCGAGCCATACGGTGACAAACATTTCGTTTGGATTGCTCTCACAGAGCTTGTTGTTTACATACTCCAATATCTCTGCCGGGGTTCCTCCCTGCTGGGTCCTGCTCTTAATGAGCATCATGCTCATCATCATGAACAGAGCCGCGGGTACTCCCTTTCCGGATACGTCTGCGATAACCAGTGCCAGATGATCGTCGTCAACATTGAAGAAATCGAAGAAGTCTCCGCCCACTTCCTTTGCGGGATTCATCAGTGCATAGAGTTCATATTCATCCTTACCCACAAAGTTAGGGAAAATGTTGGGAAGCATTCCCGCCTGGATCTGAGTTGCGATGGAAAGCTCCGTGCTGATACGCTCTTTCTCGGCGCTGATACGCTGTACCTCGTTGTTGTAGGTTTCTATACGTTCCGTCATCTCTTCAAAAGACAGAGCCAGATGCTTCAGCTCATCTTCTCTCTTAAAGCTTTCCTTGTTCAAGGTCATCTGACCGTGCTCATAGGAATCTACTCCGTCTCTAAGTATACTTAAAGGTACGATGAGATTACGTCTGAGATATGCATTAACTACAATGATCTCGATACCGGTAAACAGTGCAAAGAAAACAATAATGGAGATAAGTACCGTGTTGGAATCCTTGTTGATATTTTCTACCAGATAGTCCGCCTCGATCATGGCTTTGAGTTTTCCGTGATCGTCAAACACAGGGGTCCAGACCTCAAGATATACACCCAGATCTCCGTTCATAATATTGATATCACTGGATGCCTGAGCAGCGTCAATATCCGGAACAAGCCTCTCATATTCGTCCGGACCATAATCGTATGTATCTCCGAAGACGTTTACTTCTCTGCCACTGTCCCCTTCCCTTATCGCATCATAAACATAAATGAAATAAGTGTCCCTGGGTAAGAACATGTAGAGATAAGTGATCTCCGGGCAGCTGTTTATGGTACTGTCAAACAATTCCTTTAATTGCATGGAATAGTAATCTTCAACACCTGTCTCGGTATACTTTTCTATCTTTTCCCAATCAACTCTGTCTGCCACGATATTTACAATGTCTTTGGCACGGTCGTTATAGAAATTCAAGTAAACCGTCCTGAAAATAAAGTAGAACAAGATACTGAAAATAGCCACCATTACCCACAGGGAAATGGTTATTACCAATGTTATCCTTCTGCCAAGCTTGTTTTTAGTTCTCACCTGTCGAACCCTCCTCCGCTATGTCCTTTACTGAATACAATCTGATCAATGCACCGCATTTGCAGTTACTGCCGCATATCGGGCAAGTCATCCCATACTTTTTCATATCCTTGTAAAAAAGCGGGACCTCCTTTTCATATACCGGGGTTCCCCATTTACTTATGACGTCCTTTACCGGTATATGTCCGTCGGGGTAGATCCATTCTTCTATAAAGATATAATCCCCTCCAAGCTGCTTGACAAAAGATCCTGTTCTTTTCACCAGGCCGCAGCTTATTCCGTGATGTCTGTAATCTTCGGATACCCATATTCCGTCAACATAATATACGCATCCCGGATTTGTGATCCTTCTGATCTCCCTTTCTAAACCGGGGTGCGGTACCGTAAACTGGACCCCTTTTTTTATAGTCAGAAAACCAACAATCTCTTTTCCGTCTGTCGCCTTAATGCCGAAGTAGTTTCCTTCCTCCACACTAAGTTCGATCTCCTCCCTTATTTCCTCACCGTTAGTCAAAAATCTCTGCGTGTAGTCAATAATCTGAGGAATATCATCGGAAGTAATCCTTGAATACTCCATTTAAACGATATCTCCTTACTTGAATAGTTTCGCAGTGGATCTGGACAATACAAAGAATATCAAAGCCAGTGCGATCAGTATCAGCATCGCACTGAATATTCCTGTTCTATACCCGAATCCCAGGAACAGACCGTAAGCAACAGGTCCCAGTGTCTGTCCCACACTCTCAAACACCGAATATACTCCCATAGCGTTTCCGCTTCCGTACATGGTACATTCGGGCAAAAGTTCGAAGTATGTATACTGACATGTATACGCAAATGATATTACCAGCGAAAGTACTATTACGCCGATTATTACGCTTATAAACGAAGGATAAATTACATACAGCACCAGCGCAACGCCCATTCCCACGGTGGCGATGAGAATGCTCCAGTATGCTCCCAGTTTTTTTAGTATCCAGCCTGAAATAACAGGGCCCAGATACAGCACTCCCATTCCGCAGAGCAGGTATATCTGACCGATCTGTGCCTCTCCGAGTCCGCTTTCCGATGCAACAAGAGGGAAGAAGTATTCCCTGAAGGAAAGAGAAATCATGAAAGGAACGAGTATCATCAGGAAGAATGGCAGTATTCTTGGGTTAAACAAAAACCTCAGCAGATTGATATCTTTCTTTGTCGTGATATCTCCTATCTTTGACGGTCTTGCATCCCCGGAGAAAAATGCTATCAACAGGGCAACACCCATGATCCCTATTCCGCTTCCGTAGATAAGCTTCCATCCTCCGATGGAAAGCAGCACGGATGAAAGTCCCGCACCAATGGTTAGTCCGGAAAGTGTTCCGGCGGAAACTCCCGCGAAAGCCTCTCCCGCCTTTTCCGCCGTGGATCCCATGGCAGCAACGGTATTACAGCTTACATATATAGTACCCATTCCGGCACCGATCAAAAGCTTACCGATAAGGATACCGGTGAAGTTACCCATCACAAGGCATACAATACATCCTGCCATCTGCAGAACAACGCCGCTTATCATAGTGTTCTTTGTTCCGACCTTTTCCGTCAGTCTGCCCACAAAGAATGAAGCGATGGCCATCATGAAGAGCTGACCTGACATCGGAAGCGCTACGGCAATACCATCCGAGAAAGGAAGTCCGCCTTTGTACAGCTGAGTACAAAGAATTACGATAAATGCATCCTGCATGGAATCCATCAGGTAGGACAGGAACATCATGGTACGGACCGCAACTTTGTCGGTGGGGTCCTGGTCAAAGAGAGGAACTTTGCTTCTGCGTTCTGTAAAGCTGAGCAGGAACGTTACTTCCAGCAGGAGCATTGCGATAACTATGGTGGAAATACCTGAGTTGATCACAATCTCCTTGATCAGTCTGGCCTGTTCTCTGTTTATGGCATCAAGACTCTGGCCTACTTCCAGTTCCGCTATGATATTTCCATCGGAATCATAGATGGGCAGGAGTACAAAGGTCCATGCTCCGTATGCGCTGTTTTCGGAGTAGATAACCTTTTCTCCATCCTGCAACACATTACAATACGGTTCTTCATCCGCGGAATAAATGGGAGTAAAGCAGGTATATGCCTCCTCAAAGTCCATAATATTTGTGAGTGATATACCTTCGGTCATGTAGATTATGTAGTAATAGTAATCACCGTTCTCGTAGCTTTCCCTGATCTTATCATCAAGTGAAGCCTTAATCTCGTTGAAACGCTCTCCGTCATAATCAGCGGGACTTTTTATCTCTTTAAGGCTGTCTCCGTCGATATACTGGAGCAGTATGTCCGCAAAATATGTAACTTTCTGTTCACTGGCTGCCATATTGTCGTTCAAGACCTTTTTGAGCAGTGTATATGAAATAATGGCAGCAACCGCAATACATGCCATAATAATGAATGTAATGCGGAGTCCCTGCTCATTCTTCATCAGATAGAAAACGAATCTAACCAGAGCCTTGACTGCCAGATAAAGTGCCATACAGGCGCCTATAATAAGTGCTGCCCATACAAGGATCTCACGCCACAGATAGGAAACAGTGATCTCCTCGTAATAAGCCCCTTCACCGCTACCATCCGTGGGAACAGTCATGTATCCGTAGTAATCTGTGGTTATGATCTCACCCTTTTCTGCAGAGTAATCAAGTTTGAACAATGTGCCGTCATACTCTGTCAGAACATTTACCTCTTGAGGATTATCGATGGAGAATCCGTTGATGGTCTTTCCGATCACCTCAGTGTAGTAAATCATACCGTTTGAGGAAGCCAGATCAAAGGGAATCTGACGTTGAAGATCAGTAGCATCCCCAATGGTTCCGTCGGAATAAACAATATTCAGCTGTCCGGTTCTGTATGACAGTACCACTGTATCCGTGCCGATATCATAAGTAGCATCATTAAGTCTCCCGGCGATGGGTACATCCTTTACAAGCTCAGCTCCTTCATCGGTGAGCATGTAGATACCGGCATTAGTGTTGTCGGCATATATGAAATAAATATTTCCTTCGTATTCTTTGAGTTCTAAGATCCTTCCGTATTGGAGAGGTGTCTCTTCCTCGGGGAGTTCGGTGTAATCCACCTCGTAAACGATACTTTTTCTGCCGTTCTTTATACGGATGATCCTTTCCTTGTCCAGAAGGTTTCCTCTGTTTCCGGAAATGATATCTGCAATATAAATGCTTCCGTCATCTCCCTCCGCTGCATGATATGCATAGAAGAAAAGTCCGTTTTCAGTACCTCCGTCCAGCCTTTTCAGCAATTTATTGTTGTCGTCCACCAACAGAACGGTTTTCTTTCCGTTGTCGATGATAAGACTGTGATCTCCTTTTCCGTAGAACATGTCACTGACGGATGAGTACTGATAGTGTGCTCTTTGTGAAAGGTATTTAAAATTGGGGATCACCACACCGGCACAGATCAGCACCACAGCTATTCCGATCACTATAAACCGGGCATTACCATATACCGTATTGGTCCAGAATTTTTTAAAACTTACAGTCTTTTTTTCTTTGTTATCCATAATCTCTCTCACAAAAATATTAGAATTCTGTTACTTCCTCCCCAAATATCATATCTGCGTAAGGTTCAAAGTCAGCTCTGGTAAATACACGTCCAACCTTAACAAATTCAAACTGAATAGCCTTTAAGTAATGCCTCATACATACTTTGCCATCCGCTGTAGGATCCTCCGCTGCAAGGAATGCTGCGTTCAGCACACAGTTTTTAATATTACCTCCGGCAAACTCAAACTTCTCGGCTATGAACCTGAAGTCCACATCCTCATCAAGAGGAGTTGTCTTGGGAACCGTAGTCTTCCAAAGCATCTCACGGGTATCCGCATTGGGGAACTGGAATTCTACGATGTATTTCATTCTTCGGAAGAATGCGGGGTCGATGTTGTGCTTGTAGTTTGTAGCCAGTACACAGACACCGTCGTAAGCTTCCATTTCCTGGAGCAGGAGCGCCGTCTTGTTGTTTGCGGATGCCTGGTTGGAACCACCGTCATCAGCACGCTTTGCAAAGATGGTATCGCATTCATCGAAGAACAGAACGACGTTACACTTTTTGGCTTCTCTGAAAATCATGGAAAGGGATTTTTCAGTTTCACCGACGTATTTGTCTACAACCTTGGAAATATCTACTCTGTACAGCTCAAGGTTCAGCTCGTGAGCAAGTACCTGAGCCATCATTGATTTACCGGTACCGGGTGCACCGTAAAGAAGAACCGTAAGTCCACGTCCATAAGGATATTTCTTCATGTAGTTCCAATCTTCATAGACCTGCTTTTTATGGTTCATCTGCTCGATGGCGTGTCCGATCTGTTCTCTCTGATCCTTGTTCATGACGATGTCGTCGAATCCGAACTTTGCTTCAACTCTTGTAGCCTTCTGTGAAAGTTCGGAGGACATCTGTGCATTGCAGCTCTTAAACAAGAGAGCTCTGTTTATCTCGGTCTTCTGATCCATTACGGCAAGAGTTTTTCCGTAATGAACCGCATCTCTTATCTTTCCGGGAGTGAACAGGAACTTTGTGGCCATCTCAAAGAAATCCACGTCATCTCCGAATTCAAATCCTTTAGCGTAATAATTCCAGCAGGAAACACGTCCGTCGATGTCCGGTGCCGGAAGTTCCAGGAGCGTGATCGTCTCCTTTGTTATCTCTTTGAATTTTATCTCCTCTTTCGAGTTGGCAAATACGGTGATGCCTTTCTCGGTAAGCTTGGTAAAGAAAAGATCCATGTATCCGAAGAACTTTTCTTTTTCCTCTTCTCTGTACTGAAGTTCCTCCAAAACACAGCAAGCCTGGGTGAGGATACATTCTCTGGTAACCGCCCATATTGCCTTTTCTACATATGAGTAATCATATACGAAAAGTTTTTTACAGTTGACTGTAATGGCTCTTAAGCCCTTTTCCTCACAGAACTTACGAATGAAAAACTTACGGCCGCTTCCCTCGTCTCCGTGATAAGAAAACAGCCTGCTTCCATCGTTATATGCTATCTTCATGGCATCCAGCACGTTCTGGTTGCAGAGGATATCATCAAGTTTTTCTCCGTCCTTGGTGAGCATCTTCATGAAGCGGATGTAGTTTTCATCTATCTTCATTCTGTCACGTCCGAACAGGAAGTCGATTATTCTCTTGTCCGGTGAAACCGCCGTAGAAAAAGGCATTGAAGGCACAACGCGAAGGTCCAGAACAGGCAGAAGCTGTTCCAGACAAACAGACATATCACCGTATGCACCGGTGATGGAATATGTATTCCCATAATACAGTCGTCCGGCCGACTCGATCGTAGGTGACGAGAGCCCGCCGTTCTCATTGACAATCTGGAAAATGCCCGCATAATCCGTCTGTGTGGATGAAAGAATACCACAGGCAAAACAGAATATGGTAAAGGGATCGAACTGCATCTTCTCGCACAGATCATAGAAGGGCATTTCAACTCCCGCTTCTGATGCAGCCTTGGCACGTTTCTGTATCTGAACTATCCTTT
>JAEEGL014388918.1_pt1 | contig 16053 bp, 13 predicted proteins | sample 9134231 | NCBI WGS metagenome assembly JAEEGL01 (sample SAMN16246548, study PRJNA631951) | gut metagenome | biome: gut microbiome; feature: rumen; material: fiber-attached | host: Bos | place: Iran: Karaj | collected 2018-10 | reverse complement strand
CGGTCCCGCGCCGCGGCCCGGCGCCCACTTCGGGCCCGCCCCGTACCGCGGAGGATACGGATATGGCGGATATGGTCATGGCGGCCCCGGCGGACCCCGCTGGTAGTATTCGCGCAACCCAACGCGTCTTGGCGCTTTTGCCGCGTCAAGGCGCGTTTTTTATTTCGAGGTTCCCTTCTCTAAACCGCCCCATTTCGCGCGTTTCGGCAAACGGCTTTCAGGCGCGGTTCTTAAAGCAAAATAAAATCTGTCGCCGAACGGCGCTCCGCGCGGCAAAACCGTTAATGAATAACCGCCGCGTAAGAAAAAGTTGACTTTTTCGCGCAAAAGCGCCGTTCTTCTCTTGTATTTTAAATCAAAATCACGCACAATTAGCGCTGAACGGCAACGTTCGTGGTTTTACTCACAGCCGAGAACCGCGCCGCGCGTACGGAACCGTCTTTCACGCGCCGCGATCTCGCTCACACGCGTCTCAAAAGGAATTATATTTATGAAAACTTCACGCCGCGATTTCATTAAGGCGTCCGCAGTAGCGGGCGCGGGGTTTTTGGTCGCTTCCGGCAACTTCCGTAAGCAGGCGCGCGCGTCCGCTCTCGAATCGGTAGCGGTCGCCGGCGTCGGCGTCGGCGGCAAGGGCGGCGGCGACATTACCCATGCGGGCTACTACGGCAAGGTCGTCGCGCTTTGCGACGTCGATACGAACACGCTCGAGGGAAAAAAGCATAATGAATTCAAAGACGCCAAAACGTTCGTCGACTACCGCGATATGTACGCGGAAATGATGGACAAGATCGACGCGGTCACCGTCGGCACGCCCGACCACATGCACGCGATCATTACCGCCGCGGCGATCAAGGCCGGCAAGCACGTCTATACGCAAAAGCCGCTCACGCGCACGATCTACGAAGCGCGCTGGCTTGGCGAGCTGGCGAAGAAGCACGGCGTCTGCACGCAGATGGGCAACCAGGGCAGCGTCGACGACGGGCTCCGCAAGACCGCGGCTCAATACCGCGCCGGCGTCGTCGGAGAAGTCAAAGAAGTTCACGTCTGGACGAACCGTCCGATTTGGCCGCAAGACAAAAACCGCACCATGACGCTCGACCGCTTCATTAAGAAGACCCGCGAGGAAGTGGAAGACGAGGAAGAGGCCAACGAACTCATCGAAGAAAAGAAGCTCGAAATCGCCAAAGCGCTCAAGACGGTCAATTGGGACGCGTGGATCGGCGTCGCGCCCAAACGCGAATTCTGGCCCGGCGATTATCACTCCTTTAAATGGCGCGGATGGTGGGACTTCGGCACCGGCGCGCTCGGCGACATGGCGTGCCATAACGTCAATATGATCTTCAAGGCGGTCGATCTCCGCAATCCGACGAGCGTCTGCGCGAAGAGCTCCGGGCACGATTTCGACTCCTTCCCGGCGAGCTCCACGACCGAATTTGAATTCCCCGCCAACGACTGGCGCGGACCGATCAAGTTCGTATGGTACGACGCCGCGCAGACTCCGCCCGCGGAACTGACCTCCAAGTACGGCTTCGACAAGGTCGACGGCGGCGGCGGATGCTTCGTCATTGGCGACAAGGGCGCCGGGCTTGGCAACGACTTCCGCGCTGAGGGCGGCAAGAAGATCGATCCGATTCCGGAAGATCAGACCGAATTCGTTATCGCTCCGATCGACGACCAGGGCCGCGGCGACGACGCGCGTCATAAGTTCGAATGGTTCAACGCGATCTGGGACAACAAACCGGATCTCTGCTGGTCCAACTTCCCGAACCACGCCGGGCCGCTCACCGAAACGATCCTGCTCGGCAACCTGTCGATCTGGACGGCCGCGGAAGGTCAGGGCGAAAAGGTCGAATGGGACGCCAAGAATCTCAAGGTCACCAACCTTGCCGATCTCAAGACGCCTCACGTCGCCGACTTGGTCAAGCCGGTCTATCAGAACGGCTACGATCCTATCGACGAATTGTTTTGATTCGTTTGACCGCGCGCGCTTGCTCGAGGGTATGACCGACGTGCAGCGCGAGCAATTTGAAAAAATTCGCCGCGAATCGCTCGAAAGAACGCTCAAAAGAATGAGAACGCCGCAGATTCCGCCGCGGCTGAATCGGCGGTTTCCGCGGTTCTAGCGTGCGATTCGCGCGAACGGCGCGTTTAGGAACCAACGGTTCGCGCTTACGGGGCGCGTTCCGTTGGCTTTTTTCGCTGAAGTACCGGATATCTTATGAAAAAATTTGTAGTTCGTTACGGCGCGATGCGCTACCTTGGAATCGTCGAGGTCTCTGAAAAGGCGGCGGTCGGCTTTATTCACGGAACGCCCGTCGTCATTAAGACGCCGCGCGGTCAGGAGGCGGCGACTGTTCTCACCGAAACGGACGGAGAAAAGATCGCCAAAATTCCCAATCTTGTCGGCGACCCGCTCACTTTCATACGAAGAACGACCCGGGAAGACGAGGAACGGATCGCCGCGATTAAAGCGGAAGAAAAGAATAATTTCAATCGCTGTCTCAAGATCGTCGAACGCATGCGCGTCGAACTGACGCTTGTGCGCGTGGAGCAGATTTTCGGGCGCGAACGCGTCGTCGTCTATTACGTCGCCGACGGGCGCGTCGATTTCCGCGAACTGGTGCGCGCGCTCGCCGCGGAATTTCAGACGCGAATCGAAATGAAGCAGATCGGCGTGCGCGACGAAACCAAACTGCTCGCCGACGTCGGCGACTGCGGACGCGAAGTGTGCTGCAATACGTTTCTTGCGACGATGCCGCCCGTCTCTATGAAGATGGCGAAACTCCAAAAGGCGACGCTCGATCCCACGAAAGTTTCCGGACGCTGCGGAAGGCTGAAGTGCTGTCTGCGTTACGAATTCGACGCCTATTACGAACTTCAGGAATCGTCGCCGGCGATCGGTCAGACCGTCTGGACGCCGCTGGGCCGCGGCCGCGTCTTCGCGCAGGAGCTTTTCGCGAAACGCGTCGTCGTCGATCTGGAGGACGGCGGTCGGCAGTCTTTCGACGTCGAGGAAATCGACGCGGGCGATCCCCGGCGCCGCAAGCGAGCGGACAGAAGCCCTAACCGGCGCGATTTCAACGAATACAATTCTTATTTCGACGACGACCGGCGGCCGTAAGAACGCGTTTACCGGCGCTGCGAACGCGCGACGAGATATTCCAGCAGCGCCTTGTCGAACGGCACGGACACGTCCAATTCGACGAAATCGAACTTCGCGTTCGCGGCCTCGCGCCGGAACCGTTCCCGAAACTCTTCGAGCGCGCTCTCGTAATCGGCGCGCATCGCGTCGGCGTCGACGCTTATTGTCTCGCCCGTCTCCGGATCTTCTAATTCGACGCTCCCTTTAAACGGAAACGTCGTCTCCGCTTCGTCTAAAATGTGAAACAGAATGACGTCGTGGCCCGCGTGCCGCAGACGGTAGATCGATCGCAGCGTCTCGTCAGGATCCCCGAGCAAATCGGAAAAGACCATAACGAGCGACGCGCGCTTGAGCATGCCCGAAAGCTGTGTGAGCGCCGCCGCGACGTTCGTTTCGCCCGTCGGTTTGAGATTTGTAAGCGACGAGAGAATCTCGCCAAAGTGAGACCGCTTCGACTTCGCCGGAAGAGAGCTGCGAATCTTTTCGTCGAACGTAATAAGCCCGACGGGATCCTGGCGGTATATCATGAGATAGGAGAGCGCCGCCGAAAGGGAGATCGCGTAGTCGAACTTGGTAATCTCGCCCCCGAACGAAACGCCCATCGACGCGCTCGAATCGACGACGAGCCAGCCCGTCATATTCGTTTCCGCTTCGTATTTCCGAACGTAGTATTTATCGGTGCGCGCGTAGAGAACCCAGTCGATATCCTTCGGATCGTCCCCCTGTTCGTATTTGCGATGCTCGCTGAACTCGACGGAAAATCCTTGCAGCGGACTTGCGTGCAGGCCGTGCATGAATCCTTTAACGATAAACTGCGCCTTGAGATCGAGCCGACGTATCGACTGAACGACGCGGGGATTCAAATACGCTTCGCTATTCTGCATAGCCTTACGCTCTCTCGATTAGCGCGCCGACGCGTCGCCGAACCGCGCCGCGACAAGGCGCGATTCGGCCGTTTCGGCGCGACGTTGAACTACGCCGCCTGCGTCATCATAAAGACTGGAAGCAGCAGCGCGATAATGATATAGAAGACCGCGCCCGCGAGCAGGAGCAGCATCATCGGCTCGAGCAGCCGCGTCAGAACGTCGACTCTTTTCGCGAGCTGACGTTCCAGCGAATCGGCAAGATTGACAAGCACTTTTTCCAGCGTGTTCGACTCTTCTGCGATAGAGATCATCGTCATGGCGTTCGGGGGAATCAGCTTGCTTTCGGCGAGCGGCCTCGAGAGCGGCTCTCCGGCGGCGACCGCGTCGGCGGCGTTTTCGACCGCGTCCTGCAGTAGCGCGTTTCCGGTCGACCGAGAACTGATTTCGAGCGCGCGCAGAATCGGAACGCCGTTCTGCAGCAGGGTCCCTAAGACGCGGCACAGCTTCGAGACGCACGACGCCTGGGCAACCGGTCCGAGCACGGGCAGCTTGAGCCGCCACTTGTCCCGGAACCGTTTTCCCGATTTCGTGCGGAACTGAATGCGCGCCCAGACGAACAGCGCAAAGATAACGCCGAGCGCGTAAAGCCCGTACTTGCCGCAGAACGAGCGAAACGCCAAGAGCCAGACGGTGCAAATCGGAAGCGGCTTGCCCGCCGCCGTGAGCGACTCGAACATCGGCTCAAATTTCGGCACAAACGCGATAAGGAGGACCGAAACGACGAGCACGCCCACGACGCAAAGGACCGTCGGATAGATCATCGCGCTCTTGATTTTAGAACGGAGCTCTTCCTGATCTTCCAGGAATTTTGAAGTTCGTTTGAGAGCCGATTCGAGAAACGCGCCTTCCGTGCCCGCCTTAATGACGCTTAGCGTTAGGTCGTCAAAGACTTTCGAATGCGCGGCGAACGCGACGTCGACGCTCGTGCCGTCGGCGACCTGATCGCTGATGTCCGAAACGACTTCGCGCAGCGCGGGATTCGGCGTCTGTTTTCCGAGCGCCTGAAACGCCGTCAGGACGGGCACGCCGTTCTCCAAGAGCTCGGCGAGCTGCGTTAGGAACGCGGAAACGGCGGAAATCGGAGGCTTGCTCTTGAACAGCTTGCTCAGATCGACGTCGTTTTTATGCGCGTCTTCGACCGAAATCGGAAAGAGCTTCTGCGCGTTGAGACGGTCGAGAACCTCTTTGACCGTATTGGCGGTCATCTGGCCGGAAACGTCTTTTCCGGCGCGCGTCTTCGCTTTGTATATGTACTCTGGCATGGTCTCTTATTTTCGCGGCGTAATGCGAACGAACGGCAAACGGAAACGTCTTTATTTCGCGCCGCCGACCAATTTCGTATAGAGCGCGTCGTATTCGCGAGCGCTCTTTTTCCACGACAGATCGAGCTTCATTGCCGTGCGCATAAGCTGGCGCCATTCGAGATTGCGGCACCGATAGACGTAAAGGGCCCAATCGAGCGCTTTCTTCATATCGTCGACGTTTTCCCAGTAGAAAATGAATCCGTTCCCCGTCCCGTTGGCGATATTTTCGTCCGACGCGTTCACGACCGTGTCGTGCAGACCGCCGACGTCGTGCACGAGCGGAAGCGTCCCGTAAATCAGACTGTACATCTGATTCAAGCCGCAGGGCTCGTATCGGCTCGGCATGAGGAACATGTCGGAGCCCGCCTCGATCTGGTGCGAAAGTTCGACGGAGAACCGGTTTTGGACCGCTATATTGTACGGATAGCGGCGCGCCAGATCGCTGAACCATCCGGCGAGCTTTTCATCGCCCGAGCCGAGAATAGCGAGCTGAACGCCCGAGCGCTCGACGAGGTCGCCCGCCACGCTCGCGACGAGATCGAGCCCTTTTTGCGCGTCGAACCGGCTCACGACGCCAAGAAGCGGAACAAACGGATCGACGGGCAGCCCCATCGCCTGCTGCAGCGCCGCCTTGCACTTCGGCTTGCCGTCCACAAACGTATTGACGTCGTAATTGGCCGCGATCATTTTATCGGTCGCGGGGTTCCATTCGTCGACGTCGACCCCGTTAAGAATGCCGACCAGGTCGTCGGCGCGCATCTTCAGCACGCCCTGAAGTTTTTCGCCAAACGCTTCCGTCTGAATCTCCTGCGCGTAACGCGGACTGACCGTCGTAATCGCGTCGGCAAACAGAACGCCCGACTTCATGAGGTTCAGCTGACCGTAAAACTCCATTTTATCGTAGGTAAACAGGCTCCAATCGAGCCCCGTTACCTCCATGGCGCCGCGCCAGAACCGACCCTGATGGCGGAGATTATGAATCGTAAAGACCGATTTGATCTTATCGAATTTCTTGGCCGATTGGCCCATATTGTCGATATCGGGCCGAGCGGTTCCGGAGAAGAGCGAGCCGGTCTCAAAGCGGGAATGCGATTTATAGACCGAGTCCAAAAAGACGGGCGCGAGCGCCGTCTGCCAGTCGTTGGCGTGAAGAACGTCGACGTCGAGATCAAGCCGCGCAATGAGCTCAAGTACGCAGCGGCAGAAGAACGAATAGCGCTCGCAGTTGTCCGCGTGGTCGACGCCCTGACTGTTGTAAAGCCCGTCCCGGTTGAAGTAATCGTCGTGTTCGATGAAGTAGACGTCGACCTGATCGAGCTTCGCTTTTCGTACGCCCGCGCGCTTGACCTGTTTGCCGACGGGCGCGTCGAGCGTTACGCCGTACATCGATTCAAGCGGCTCGCCCGTGCGCTCGAAATATTCGCGAACGCACTTATAGAACGGAACGACAAGAGATACCTTATGGCCAAGCTGCGCCAGCGCCTTGGGCAGCGCGGAACACACGTCGGCGAGACCGCCGGTCTTGGCGTACGGGGACGCTTCGCTCGAAGCAAATAAAATATGCATCGTCACTCCTTCTACTCTTAACGCGGCCGGGCAGGTTAAAAATCGAGCCTCACACACCAATTGGATTCTATCAATTTACCACATTTTGACAAAGAGGAAAGTTGCGGAACGGGACGCAGCGCCAAAAAAGCGGCCCCTTTTCGAATAAATTTGCAAGAGTTCCCGTCAAACGGCAAAATCGTGGCGGCAATCTGCGGCGACCCCTTGACGTAAGCGCGACCCTTGGAGACAATTGACGTTATGTTCTCGCGCCCGGCCGCCGGGACTCGCGGAAGCGGCGGCCGGGCGTTAGAACATGAGAGAGGCGCCGCCGCGGTTTCACCGCGCGTTTCGTCGGCGGTACGAGTCGGCCGACGAAACCTGGCGCGCGCTGAAAAACTTCGACTCTAAATTCTTGGTATGATTAAGGAAAAAGAAAATCTAAAGTGGGTCACGCGGCCCTACGATCCCGATCTCGTTACGAGATTGGCGAACCAAACGCACATTGCGCCGATCGTCGCGCAGACGCTCGTCGGCCGGAAGATCGCCGAGCCCGATAAGATCGTAAGTTTTCTCGCGCCGACAAGTCTGTCGCGAGGGCTCTATCCTCCCGACCGACTCCCGGGCTGCAAACGCGCCGCGGAGTTCCTCGCCGACGCGATTCGCGCCGACAAAAAGATCGTCGTCTACGGCGACTACGACGTCGACGGCATGACCGCGACCGCGATTCTGCTGCAGGCAATTCAGACGTCCGGAGGGAGATGCGGATACTACGTGCCCAACCGGCTGGAGGAGGGGTACGGTCTCAACGTGGCCGCGCTCAAACGCCTGCGGGAGGACGAGGGCGCCGACGTCGTCGTTACGGTCGACTGCGGAATTACCAGCGTCAAAGAGGTTCAGGCCGCAAAGGAAATGGGGCTTGAAATCGTCGTTACCGACCACCACACCCCGCTCGTCGACGAAGAGACGAAAAAGCAAATCCTCCCAGACGCGGTCGCGATCGTCCACCCAAAGTATGAAATCGAGGGATTCCCGCCCTACCCCTGTCCGGAAATCTGCGGCGCGTTCGTCGCGTTCAAACTCGCGTGGGGGCTCGGACTCGCCATGCATCCGGAAGCGAAAGGGAAAACGGCGCCGGAAATGCGCGAGTTCCTCGTTCGTGCGATCGGGCTCGCCGCGCTCGGCGCCATCGCCGACGTCATGCCGCTGCTCGACGAAAACCGCACGATCGTGCGGTACGCGCTCGAAAACAGCTTCGTGGACAATATGCCCTTGGGGCTGAAATACCTGTTTGAAGTCGCCGTCAACAATCCCCGGAAAAAGATCACGAGCGAAGACGTCGGATTCACAATCGCGCCGCGCCTTAACGCGGCGGGCCGGGAAGTCCTCAACGCCGATTCACTCCGCGACGAAGAAGACAAGCTCAACTGGCGCGTCGCCCTGTCCCTTCTCAATAATCCGTCGCCCCTTGCGAGCGCGGGCCAGATGGGGCTCGCGAGCCTCGGCGTCGAGCTGCTCATAACCGACAATCCGTCGCGCGCGCGCGAATTGGCGCCCTTTATCAACAACCTCAACGCGACGCGGCAGAAGATCGAGCGCAATATCCTAACGGCCGCCAAACGCATGATCGAGGAGAAGTACGCCGACGCGCCCGCGTTCGTGCTCGCGAGCCGAGACTGGCATCCGGGCGTCATTGGGATCGTCGCCGGCCGGATCGCGGAAACATACTGCCGCCCGACCGTTATGATCGCGCTCCGCGAGGCGGACGGGAACGCGGGCTCGGCGCGCGGCGTCCCCGACTCCGACTTCAATCTCTACGACGCGCTCAATCACTGCTCCGAATATCTGGTTCGTTTCGGCGGTCACGCGGCCGCGGCAGGATTAGGTATCAAAGAGGCGAACGTCGCGGCGTTTCGCGAGGCGTTCTGCGACTACGTCGCGCGGTCGTTCTCCCCGAAAGACCGCGTCCGCACCCTTAAATTGGACGGCGAATTCCCGTTCGGCATGATCAATCTCCAAGCGCAGGCGGAACTGGAGCGGCTCGCCCCGTTCGGCGCGGAAAACCCCAGGCCGATCTTCGCCGCGTACAACGTGGCGCTCGCCGGACCGGCGCGCCGCGCAGGGGGCGGCAAGCTCAAGCCGGGCGCGCCCCCCAATCAGGCGCCCCCGCCCGGAAACGTCTTTCAGGCGCGGTTCCGGCAGTTCAACGACGAGCGGCGCGCCGTCGCGTTCAATCACGGCGATTGGGCCGATCAGATCAACGCGATTGTCGAGCAGAATCCCAACGCGCGCTTCGACGTCGCGTTCCAAGTCGTTTACAGCGATTACTACAATCAGGTCGAGCTCAGGCTCCAAGACTGGCGCGTCGCTCAATAGAAGCGCGCCGCCGTCCGAAACTCGAAAGGAAAAACTATGCGCTACGCGTTCGCCGTTCTTATCGCTTCCTTTGCCGCGCTCTGCTGCGCGTCCGGCGCCTCCGCGCAAACCGCCAACCCGCAAGAGAAGAACAGGTCGTTTCAGGAATACGCCCCGTGGCTCGACCCCAGTCTGAAGCTGCGCGACTACCACATTCATCTGCGCGGCGGCATGACCGCGGAAATGGCGGTCGAACGCGCGGAAAAGACCGGCGTGCGGTCCGGCGTTCTCGAAAATCACGGGCGCGAGTGGCCCCTGTCGTCCAACGAGCTCCTCGACGAATTTATAACGGGCGTCGAAAAGGTCAATCAAACCCTTCCGAAAAATAAGAAACTCCGTATCGGTATCCAAGTCAACGACCGGGACTGGTACAAAAAGATCGATCCTAAGATCTACCGCCGGCTCGATTACGTCCTCGCCGACACCATGATTATGGGCAAGCGCCCGGACGGCTCCGACGAGCGGCTCTGGCAGCTCCCGAAAGATTACGACGTCGATCAGGACGAATGGTTCGAGCGCTATTACAAGCACTGCATGACGGTCGTTAACGAGCCGATCGATATCCTCGCCAACGTAACCTACCTGCCGGACTTCATCGCCGACCGTTACGACGAGCTGTGGACGGAAGAGCGCATGACGGCGCTCATTCAGGCGGCGATCGACAATAACGTCGCGCTGGAAATCCAAGTGGAGTCGGCGTTTCCGAAGCCGAAATTCGTCGAGCTCGCGCTCAAAATGGGCGCGAAACTCGAATTCGGCAGCAACAACTTCGACGCGGCTATGAAAGACACGGCCGCGTGGAAGAACGTTATCGAACGTTTTAACATCAAGCCGGAAAACCTCTGGCGCGACCGGAAAGACGAACGGCTTGTCAACGGCGCCAAATAAATAAAAAAGCGCCGGACTTTCCGCGCATAAACGGCAAAAGGCGGCAAACGACCGTAACGCGTCGTTTGCCGCCTCTTTTATATCCGTTTTAACGCCGCTTCTATCAGAACCAGCTCGCCGTAAAGCCGCCGTCGACGTAGACGGGCGAGCCGGTAATATAGCTGCCCGCCTTCTTCGCGAGGAGCAGGATCGCGGCGCCGACGAGTTCGTTCGGATCGCCGTAACGGCGCATCGGAGTCCCGTTCATAATATTCTCAACGCGTTTCGCGTCGAGAAGTTTCCGGTTCTGTTCCGCCGGGAAGAAGCCCGGGCAGATCGCGTTGCAGCGGATTCCCTGCGTGCCGAATTCCTGCGCGATATTGCGCGTAAGATTGACGACGCCCGCTTTCGACGCGGCGTACGCGAAAACGCGGGAGAGCGGCCGGGCCGTATTCACGCTCCCGATATTGAGAATGGAGCCGCCGTCTTTGTTTTTGAGCATCGCTTCAATAAAGACCTGGCAGGCGAGCATTGTGCCCTTCAGATTGACCGCCATAATGGCGTCCCACTTGTTCTCGTCGACTTCAAGGAAGCTCGTCCCCGCGTTAATGCCCGCGCAGTTAATGAGCATATCGACCTGGCCCGTAAGTTTCAGCGCTTCTTCACGCAGCGCGATTAGCGACTGCTTGTCCGTAACGTTGACCGTCTTGTAGATCGCTTCGATCCCTTCGGCGGAAAGCTTCTCGACCGCCGTCTTACAGGCGTCTTCGTTCATATCGGCGACGACTATTTTGGCGCCGTTCTTACCCAAACCGGTAGCCAGGCACAATCCGAGCGCGCCGGCGCCGCCGACGACGACCGCGACCTGGCCCTGCATGCCAAATAAATCCTGCAAAAAGCTAGCGTTATCCATTTTAATTCCTTACTTTCCTTTATGAGCGGGCTCCGCGCCTGTTACGGTTTGACGCGATTCTGCGCGTCGACCTTAACGACGTTCGCGCGATAGTTCGCGAGTTCCGATTCCTCGTATTCCGCGTACGTGATAATAACGAGAACGTCGCCCTTGTACCCTTCCCGAGCGGCCGGGCCGTTGAGCATAACGGTTCCCGACCCCGCGGGCGCTTCGATCGCGTACGTTACCAAGCGTTTGCCGTTATTGACGTTGAGCACGTGAACCAACTCGCCCGGCAGAATGTCGGCCGCTTTGAGAAGATCCGAATCGATCGCGATGCTCCCCTCGTACTCGAGAAGGCAGCCCGTTAAGGTTGCGCGATGAATCTTAGATTTCAGCATGGTGCGTCGCATGACGGAAACTCTTTTCTAACTTCTTCGTACGTCGCCGCGGAAAACTCAATCCGCGCCTTTCGGCGCGCAAGCCGTCGACGTCTGCGCGCCGCGCGCAAACTCGGAAACCGCGTAAAAACGACCACGGCTCTATTATAGCGAACCGCCGTTTTTACAAAAGAGGAAAGAGAACGCCGGCCGCAATTTCGTATAAATTCAGGCGCGCCCTTTTCATGATATTTTCCTTTTTTTAACGCGGCGTCGCTTGTAATTGCCGCGCGCGGCCGGTAGAATAAAAAACGCGCGCTGCGCCTTGTATTTTCATATGTCGGGAAGTAAACAAACGAGAGAAATCGCATGAGCAATAAGATTGACGTCTATAAGGAATGGCTCAAAATTGACGCGCCTAACCGCCCGCTCAATTACTATCAGCTCCTCAAATTCAAAGACTTTGAAGACGACCCCGCCGTCATTCGCAAACGGTACCGGGAGCTCAACGCGTACGTCCGCAAGTTCGCGACCGGCGATTACATCGACGAATCTCAAGCGCTCCTGAACGAGCTCGCGAAAGCGATGCTCTGCCTCACCGACGCGGAACGGAAAGAGGAATACGACCGCTCGCTCGGAAGAAAGCTCGAAGACAAGACGGAGACCGACGCATACGGCAGACGGACGCTGGAAACGATTCTGATCAACGATCAAATCGTAACCGCGGACCAGCTCAAAAAGGCCAAGAACCTCGCCGACGCGATCGGGGTCGACCTTCATCAGGCGCTCCTGCAGCAGAAGGGCATGGACGCCGAAAAGATCATGACCGCCTACGCCGAATCGGTCGGGCTTCCGTTCATTAACCTCGACGAGACGCCCGTCGACGAATATTTCGTCCCGTTCCTCAATCCCGTAACGGTGCGCCAGAATTCGTTCGTCCCCGTCATGGCCGATATGGGCAAACTGATTCTTGCGTCTCCGGAACCGATCGGAATCGACGTGGAAGACGAGCTCCGCATGCTCTTCGACATGCCGGTCCGCTGCGCCATCTGCCTGCCGCAGCAGGTCAACTACGCGATCGCGAAATATTATCCGCGCGACGCCGTACAGAAGCGTTACGTCAAGCCCGACGAAGACGGCGGGAGCGACGAGGAGCCAAAGAGCGCGAAAAAAGCCGCGGCCAAGCCGGTCAAGCAGGCCGAGGAGACGGTCGAGTACTCCGACGCCGCTAAAAAGAACAGAATCAAGCTCGCGATCGTCGGATTTAACTTCGGCGTTATGCTCGGCGCGTTCGGCGTCTACTTCGGCGTCAAACACGCGTCGACCGCGCTTGTCGTCGCCGCCGCGGTCGTATTGGGCCTTATCGGCGGCGCCTGCGCTTGGAAATTCGCGCCCGCCGAGGTCGAAGACGACGAATAAATTCTAATTTCGCAAAGCTTTTGAAAAGCCGAGCCGTTACAGAAGACGGAGGCGGACGTTCGCGCGTTCGCCGCCGTTTTTTTATTTCAGTGTCCGCCGCCGGTCATTGGAGTTCCAGCCAACGAATCTCGCTCCATTCGACTTTCGTCGCCAGCCAGCACAAAAAGAGCGCCATTTCCGCGGCGACAACCGCCACGCCGACGAGCAGCCGGCGCCGCGTCGACGCGAGCGCGCGCGTCGCGCCGTGGAAATCGCGCCGCGCAAGTTTATGAAATACTTTCATTAAAGAGCGGTACGCAAGCAGACCGCACGGAAAGCACAGAATAAGCTCCAAGACGACGGCGGCAAACCACCATCGGGCGCGCGCGCCGACAAAGACGAGCCGCGTCTCCGGCGCCCGGCATATCGCAAAGAAACGCCGGCGCGAAAGCTTTATGGGCCGGTCCGGCGACGGCTCCGCGCGATTGAAATCGGGAAGCGTGACGCTCGTCGGCGCGCTCAGGGAACGCGTCTTCATCGCGTCGAGATCGGGAATCTCAATTTCCGGAGAGCGCTCGAGCGTAAAGTCGGGAAGCTCCGGGGTCGCGTCGTACTCGTGCGCGGAGATCGGAAAAGGCGCGTTCGGCGGCAAGACGGGCTCAGGCCGCGCGTTCGGCCCTTCCCCGCGTTCGTCCTCCTCGGGCAAATCGCTCGGCTCAGGATTCTCCGGGACGTCCGCGGCGCTCCGCTCAAAATCTTCTTCCGGGGCCGGCGCGTCCGGTTCCGCCTCTTTTAGCTCTTCGTCTAGTTTAAACGGAACTCCCCCGTCCGGGCCGGTCGCCGCGCGATCAAGTTCGGCGTTCAGCGGAAACTGCGTTCCCGGCTCCGCTCGCTCCGGCTCGACGTCGGGCGCGCGCTCTAATTCGACGCTGAGCGCAAACGGCCGCGCTTCGCGGGACCCCATATCCGGCGAACGTTCCGGCTCCGACGCGCGCCGCGCCTCCTCTTCGCTCTCTTCCCGGCCGCGCTCCGGTTCGGTCTCCTCGCGCGGCGGCTCGAAAGCGTGGACCGTTCGTCCGAGCCGGTCGGCGAGCTCTTCGACGCGCGCCGTCTCCATGGGCGGCCGACTCGCGTCGAAGCGCGCCACGCCCCAGAATTGCGGATTAATCGTATACGAAGGCGTTTCGTCGAGAAAAGAATCGGGATCCCAACCGTCCTCTTTCGGTTCGGACGGCTCGACCCCGACGTCGCCGAGCGCGATCGGCGCCAGTTCGACCGGCTCGAGCCGCGCGCCGCAATGCGAACAGACGCGCTCGTAGATTCGGCGCGGCGTTCCGCATTTAGGACATTTCGTCTGATCGGCGTTCCCTCGCTTCATACGAACTTCATCCTTACTAAAAACAAACGCTATAAAAAGAGCCGCTTAACGACCGCGACCGCTATCCCCGCAAAGAGATCAAGAAAGAGCCAGCCCCTCGCCGCCGCCGCGCGTCGGCGCGCCGTCGCGTATTCTCCCTCCGCGCGCGACGCGTTCGCCAAAACCGAATAGATTATTCCAACGACCGAAAAGGGCAAATGAAAGACGAGACAGTCGATAATCCCCCAGTAGAGAAAATTCGGCGCGCGCTGAAGATCCCACGTCGACGAAGGCGCCAGACCGCGCGCGACCGAAAAGCGCAAGCCCGTCAGGAGCCGGCGGCCTACCGGAGCAAAAAGACGGCCCAAGAGCCGCCCAAGCCCGAAGACAAGCGCGCCAAGCCATTTCAAAAGCCCGGAAGAAGCGGCAGACCCGCCGTCCGCGGAACTCCCGGCCCGGTCAATCTCGATTCGGTTCCTCTCGCGCCGCACGCGTTTGGACTTCTCGACGCCGACGTTCAGCCCGCCGGAATCCGCGGCCGCGACGTCTCCGTTCGGCTCAGCGTCCACGACCCGAAAACTCGCGCCGCACGAGGAACAGAAGAGCGCGCGCGTGGCGTTTTTCGCGCCGCAACTACCGCATGTTTTCATGCAATCGCCTCAATTCTGCTTTTGGTTCTCCGCGCGATAGCGGGGATTCGGGCCGTACGCGTTCTCTCCGCGGCTGCCGGGCCAAACAAGAAGACACAGCGGAATAATCGACGTAAACATTTCCAAATGATATTCCGTCAACGCGTACTGAACGGCGCAGCACAAAACAAAGAACCATCCGGTCAGCCCGACGTCGTGAAGACGGCGGACAATCAGCGAAACCATCGGCGGAACGAAGATCAGCGCGCCGACCGCCGAAACCGCCGTACGCAGCGCGCCCGCTTTAGGACTCTGACCCTCGGCCAGATCCGAAGGAAACAGAAAGTGACTCGCAAGTAAAAACGCGCCGATCCAAAGCGAAAACGCGATAAGCATGAAACTGAAATACTCTGACCGAGACGCGCGTCCTTTTCCGTTGGCCCACTTGCGCATGCCAAGCGCGAACCATGAGAAAGGATTGCGCCAAATTCGCTCGCTCTTCGCCGACGGAGAAGGTTCGCCCGATACGGAAGATTTCGAGACGGCATACTCCGGCCTAAGCCCGCAGTTCGGGCAGCGGGGAGCTGTTTCGTCGTATTCGGCGTTACAAAACTGACAACGCATCGCATCGCCTCTCGTTGGCGCCATTGAATAATACTGTAAAAAGACTCGCCGTCAAAGCGACGGCTGCTCCGTACATAGTATCAGACCCCGCGGAAAAAGCAAGCGTCGCAACCCCCGAAAAACTTTCGCAATTTTGCGCAAGAAGAACGCCGTCAATATTTACACGGAGAAAATACCGACTCTCGTTTTGACCGACCGCGTTCCGTTCGATCGGTTCGCGCGCGATCGTTCTGAATATTAGCGTTTTATGAAATCAATTCTGTATGGCACGGAATATTTACTGTTCAAACAAAGCTCTGCTTTCAGCGAAATCAACTGTTTCAATGCCGTTTTGTTTTATCGTCAGGGCCAAGAACGTCTGGAGAATAATTGCCGTCCTTCTTCTTAAACGCTATCCCACAGCGGCTGTCAAGATTAAAATCATATGGGAAAAACAAACCGTCCGTTGTGAGCAGTAAAAATTCGAAATCATAGCCCTCAGCCACCAGATCAAGAGCAAAGAAATTACCCGGTTTAACAATCGACCAACAACCTTCAATGATCGCATATTCGTCGCGTGACCGATTGCTCG